>Ga0302156_10000085_pt1 | contig 83223 bp, 81 predicted proteins | sample I_Bog_N3_2_FD_193503 | JGI IMG/M metagenome (GOLD analysis project Ga0302156, IMG submission 193503) | Peat permafrost microbial communities from Stordalen Mire near Abisko, Sweden - I_Bog_N3_2 | ecosystem: Environmental > Terrestrial > Soil > Wetlands > Peat | place: Sweden: Abisko, Stordalen... | reverse complement strand
AGTCCATCAGGTCTGGGGCTTTTTGCTGTCCAATCACTTTGTAACTCCGATTTATATCCCCTCCCTCACTTATACCTCTCCGTCCTGAAATACCTCATCAGCTACGCCACGCTCTAGCATCCGTTTGTAAAACTCGCTCAGCAGTCGTCTCGATCGTCGAGGTGACTTGGCCGAGCGCTTACTTTTGCTTCTGCATGACTACATTTTTTGCTGTCCGTGGCAAAGGAAGTCAGCAACGCTGCGCCGGCTTGATTATGGCACTGTGATGGGAATACCCAGTACACGGAATTCCCGCAGAGCAATGGTGTTGAGATAAAAGGGGGCATTGAAAATTAAGCGGACATAGCGTGCAGGCGTGGGATTGATGATATGAACAGTGCGGCCTAAACTGTTGTTGGTCATGGCGGCGATAGTTGTCCAGGTATCGTGGTTAGCACTCAGCTGGATTTGGTAGGTGCTGGTATTGGCGGCGTTGCTGACGTCGACACTGGCCAAAACGCTACTGCCGAAATGGTTTAATTCAAAATAGCTGACGCTGTAGTTCCCCTGTAAATCAATCTCCAGTGTTTGGTCTGCCGTCGCGGCAATGCGTTGCCAATAAAGTCCGTCGTTGATCCCACCATTGACGATCCAAAATAGAGAGCCCAAATCTGTGGGCTGATCTGTTGAGGGTAGTGCATTGATCGGCTTATCCAAGGCGATGTTGTATAAGACAGATGCAGCCGGGCACAAACCCTGATTGACCATCGCAATGAACCAATTATTGGCATATTTCCTATTCCCGTTCGCATTGGGATGCGTCAGATCACCATTATCTGCACCCACGGTGATATCGTAGTTAGGCGAATGGTCAACCAGAATGACCGGAGACGCCGTAGTGTTCAACGAGGCTGCCAGTTCAGGTATTGAATTGTTCATCACTGCGAAATTGGGAATATCTGGCCGTATAGGAGGATATTTTCCAAGCAGGATCTGAACCGAAGGATTGATTGCGCGCATTTTACCGATGATGCTGGTCAAACTCGCGATGGTTGCGTCCGGTGTTTGTGCAAAGAGTTGAATGTCGTTGGCGCCTAATAGCATCAAGACTACATCGGGCGTGGCCTGGGCCATCCAGGCGTCGATGTACAACTGATCTACCTGCATTGCCGGCACGCCCCAAATGGCCGAATAGCAAGATGACAAAGAAGGTAGCGTATCCGAATACGCGCCTACGAAGTCGACGTTGCAACCCATCGAACGTAGCTTGCTGCCTAAAGCAGCCCGATAATTTTCAGTGGGATACAAGGCGGTGACAGAATCACCCAAACACAACACGCGCAGCGCGGATGCTGCAGTAAATGGAACTGACATTTCATTCTCCCTGATAAGTAGCACCTGAAGACTTCTCAGTTGTTCGCATCACTTGGAAAGCATGGTGTGGAGTGCGATATGAGAAGTACTTATCAACGTGGCGTCGTAAAAACGGCATCACATCGATTCGCTAATCAAGCCTAGCTTTATAGAGGGAGCAATGGCCCCCTCATGAAGAGGGGGCTTCCACTTTTTAGATGCGCCAACTTAGGCTTGGCTATTTGGCTATTTGGCTATGAGGATCAGGCAGGAACAGCCATTACACGGAATTCTCGTAGTCCAATGAGATTTAAATAAAATGGTGCTTTGAAAATTAAACGTACATAGCTTGCAACCATGGGTGTGATGATATGCGCGGTGCGCCCTAAACTATTGTTGGTCATGTTGGCGACGGTTGACCAGGAGTTATTGTCGCTACTTAGCTGGATTTGATAGGCCAGGGTATTCAAGGGAGAGCTGACGTCAACGCTAGGCAAAAGACTACTGCCGAAATGGTTCAATTCAAAATAGCTGATGATGTAGCTCCCCTGCAAATCAATCTCAAATGTTTGATCAGCAGTCGCAACACGTTGCCAATAAAGTCCGTCGTTGATGCCACCATTGACGATATAGGAAAGAGACCCTATATCGATAGGCTGGTCCGTCGATGGCAGTGCGTTGACGGGTTTATTCAAGGCGACGTCGGATAGTACCGGTGCAGCCGCAGCCAGACCTTGGCTGACCAAAGCGTTGAACCAATTATTTGCATATTTCACCAGCCCGCTTGCGCTGGGATGTATGCCGTCGATAGTATCGGCGCCGATAGCAATGTTGTAGTTAGGTCCGTGATCGACCAGAACAATCGGAGACGTCGCAGTGCTCAACGATGCGGCGAGTCCAGGTATTAAATTGTTCAGAACCGCGAAATCGGGAAGGTCTGGGCGCAGAGGAGGGTACTTACCAAGAAAGATATGAACCGAAGGATTGACCGCGCGGATTTTGCCGATGATGCTGCTCAAATTTGCGATGGTCGCGTCGGGTGCTTGCGCATAAATTTGAATATCGTTGATGCCTAGCAGCATAAGGACAACATCGGGGGTCGATTGCTGCATCCATGAGCTGATGTAGCTTGGATTGACGATCATTGCGGGAATACCCCAAATGGCCGAATAGCAAGATGCCATGGTGAGCAGTGTGTCGGGGAATGCGCCTACAAAATCGACGTTGCAACCTACCGAACGCAGGCTGGTCCCTAACGGCTCTCGACAATTCTGAGTGGGGAACATGGCGGTGATGGAATCACCCAAACACATTACGCGAAGCGGGGATGTTGAAGTAAATGGAATAGACATATCATTCTCCGATATAAGGACTACCTGGTCACTGCTCCTTTGTCCGCGCCACCCGCAAAGTGATGAGTAAAGAACGGCATGAGAAGCACCTATCAAGGCGGGCGTCACAAGGACGACATTGCAATGATTCGGGAATCAAGCCTAATTGCATGGCGGAAAAAAAAAGCCCCTCACGAAGAGGGGGAGGGTCTGCCGAATAACTGCGTTATCAGAGGCAATGAAATGTAGCGCAAAAGGATGCGTTAGAGTCCGACGGACATGGATCATGTTTCGATCAACATGGGACTCAGCTCGGCTTGTTTTCATCTAGCCAAGCCTAGCGGCGACGCCGCGCCCACGTATATGAAGGATATGAGGTGCGTTTTTATAAGAAGAGCCGCAGCCCAACGGCACATGCAGCATGCCGCGCCAACATCGGCGTTAGGCCGGCTTGCTTTCGTCCAGCAAGCCTTGCTTACGAATGAACTCAATCACCGTTTCAACGCCGTCGCCGGTGCGCAGATTGGTGAACACGAAAGGCCGTTCGCCACGCATGCGCTTGGCATCCTGGGCCATGATATCGAGGTTGGCGCCAACGTAGGGAGCCAGATCGGTTTTGTTGATGATGAGTAAATCAGAACGGGTAATGCCAGGACCACCTTTGCGTGGAATTTTTTCGCCACCGGCGACATCGATCACATAAATGGTCAGGTCAGACAACTCTGGGCTGAAGGTTGCCGCCAGATTGTCACCGCCGGACTCGACCAGAATCAGATCGAGATTGGGGAAGTCGGCGCTCATGCGTGCAATCGCTTCGAGGTTGATCGACGCATCTTCACGAATGGCCGTATGCGGGCAACCGCCTGTCTCCACTCCCATTAAACGTTCGGCCGGTAAGGCATCGGCGCGCAGCAGAATTTCCATGTCTTCTTTGGTATAGATGTCATTGGTAATGACCGCCATGTCGTAATGATCGCGCATGCGTTTGCACAGCATTTCACACAACGCCGTCTTGCCGGAACCGACCGGACCGCCGATACCCACGCGCAGTGGATTGGAAGTAGATGAATTGTTCATGGGAACCATTATTGTCGTTAAATAAATATCAATTCGAAAGTCCGCCCGTTCATGATCGGTACAGGCGGCTGTATTGCACTTCGTGCTGCATTGACAGTAAAGACAAGCCAGGCGACCAGTTCGATAACTCGTCATCAGCCAGTTCCTGGGCTCGTTGCGCAGCGCGCTCTAATTCGGCCTGTAACGATAACAACAAGCGCTGTCCAGCAACTTGGCCAAGCGGCACCGATTTCACACAGACCAGCACCTGATTTTCCGCCCAGGAGAACAGCATGCCCAGCAGCGCAGCTTCAGGTGGAACGTTGAGTGCCACCGCTGCACAGGCCAAGGCCGTCGGCAATGGAATCTCCACGTGTTCCTGCAGCAGCGCCAGTAAAGCGGCATCGCAAATATTCAACTCTGCGATCAGCTTACCTAGCGAATAACCCATCTGTATCGTCTCAGCACGAAATTCGGCCGTATCACGCGCGGCAATAAAACGTTCATTCCACTGCGCCACCGCAGCCTTGTCGCGTGCCGAAAATGCTTGTAGCAAACGCCACAAAATCGGTGCTTCAAAACGCGCCACGACTTCATGCAAAGAGTCGGTGATCCAGGCACGCGCACTTGTCTCGTTGTTGACCGAGCCATTCTCGATAGCGGCTTCCAGTCCTTGCGAATAGCTGTACGCTCCTATCGGCAAAGAAGGACTGCTCAGTTGCAACAAGTGAAGAAGTGCGCGTGCCTGCATGCCTGTTCCTCTGGGTAATCCGATGAAATCAAATCAGGTCGTCACGTCGCCGGGACGATGTATCTTTTGGCGTACCGGAATTGGCGCCAGTGGATGGTGATGGTCATCGCCGTGATGGTGATGGCCGCCGCCATAGGCGCCCGACTCTGGTTCAAACGCCGCTTGCTCTTCACTCACGCGGGCACCGAGACCTTCCAGCATTTCCTTGAGCACAGTGTCTTTGCGAATACGCAAAAAGCCATCTCCCACCTGAGCTTGCGTGTGCCGGTTACCGAGATGAAACGCACAACGCAATAGATGCTGCGGGGTATCGCCAAGTACGTGATAAGTGGCTTCGGCCGCGGCGATAATTTTTACCACACGGCCGTCGTCGCCGCGCAGCAAGTCGCCATCGCGCAAGATCGTGCCACGCAGCGTAAATACCGCTACTTCCTCGCCCGAACGCAGGGTCGCGCGCAGGCGGCTTTTTTCGCGTTGGTCATAGGGTAGAAGCAACTCGCCGTCGATGGTGACGGCCGCCGCGGTTGAATCTATTTTGGTGTTCAAGGTAAGCATGCTTGTTCTACCGTTCAGAAAAGGAAATAACGTTGCGCCAGCGGCAGCACCTTGGCCGGCTCACAGACCAGCAACTCGCCATCGGCACGCACTTCATAGGTTTCGGAATCGACTTCCATCTTCGGTGTCGCGCCGTTATGAATCATGTCCGACTTGCGCAAGTGACGCATCCCCTTGACTGCGACCACCGGCTTGTTCAATTTGAGCATGTCGCCAATACCCGCATCGAATGCCGACTGCGAAACGAAAGTCATCGAGGTTTTCAAGCCGCCGCCGTAAGCGCCGAACATCATGCGGTAATGCACCGGTTGCGGTGTCGGAATGGAGGCATTCGGATCGCCCATCTGTGCCGCAGCAATCATGCCGCTCTTGAGAATCATTGATGGTTTGACGCCAAAGAAGGCTGGCTTCCACAACACGATGTCAGCCACCTTGCCTACTTCCAGCGAGCCCACCACATGTGAAATGCCATGGGTGATGGCCGGATTGATGGTGTATTTGGCGACGTAGCGCTTGACGCGGAAATTGTCGTGACGCGAAGGATCTTGACTCAAGGAGCCGCGCTGATCTTTCATCTTGTGCGCGGTTTGCCAGGTACGCATGATGACTTCGCCGACCCGGCCCATGGCTTGCGAGTCAGACGACATCATCGAGATGGCGCCGATGTCATGCAGGATATCTTCGGCGGCAATCGTTTCACGCCGAATACGCGATTCGGCAAAGGCGATATCTTCGGCAATGGACGGATCGAGGTGGTGACACACCATCAACATATCGAGATGCTCATCGAGCGTGTTGACCGTAAATGGACGGGTCGGATTGGTCGACGATGGCAGCACATTGGATTGACCGACCGCAGCAATGATATCGGGTGCATGACCACCGCCGGCGCCTTCTGTATGAAAGGTGTGGATGGTGCGATCCTTGAATGCTGCCAAGGTATGTTCGAGGAAGCCGCCTTCGTTGAGAGTGTCGCTGTGGATCGCCACCTGAACATCGAGCTGGTCCGCCACGGACAGACAGTTATCGATCGCAGCCGGTGTGGAACCCCAGTCTTCATGCAGCTTGAGACCAATGGCGCCGGCGTGCACCTGCTCTTCCAATGGCGTTGGCAAGCTGACGTTACCCTTGCCCAGAAAACCCAGATTCATCGGAAAGGCGTCGGCGGCAGACAGCATGGAATGGATATGCCACGGCCCCGGGGTGCATGTCGTGGCAGCGGTGCCGACGGCCGGGCCGGTGCCACCGCCGATCATGGTAGTCACGCCGCTCATGAGCGCTTCTTCGATCTGCTGCGGGCAGATGAAATGGATATGCGTGTCGACACCGCCGGCGGTGACGATCATGCCTTCACCGGCAATGATTTCGGTGGCACCGCCGATGGCCATGGTGACGTTGGGTTGGATGTCAGGGTTGCCGGCTTTGCCGATGCCGGCGATCTTGCCGCCCTTGATACCGATGTCGGCTTTGACGATACCCCAATGGTCGATAATCACCGCGTTGGTGATGACGGTATCCATGACATCTTTGTAATTGCGTTGCGACTGGCCCATGCCGTCGCGAATGACTTTGCCGCCGCCGAATTTGACTTCTTCACCATAGGTGGTGAAATCTTTTTCGACTTCGATGAATAAGCCAGTATCGGCCAGCCGCAGACGATCGCCAACGGTGGGGCCGAACATTTCGGCATATGCCTGACGCGAAATCTTGCTCATGGTTTGCTTCCCTTCTTGTCCAGTGCACCCATCACTTTGCCATTGAAACCGTAGACCTTGCGCTCACCGGCCAGCGCTACCAGTTCGACCGTACGTTCCTGTCCCGGCTCGAAGCGCACCGCAGTCCCGGCGGCGATGTTAAGGCGCATGCCATACGCTGTTTGGCGGTCAAATTTAAGGGCCGGGTTGGTTTCAAAGAAGTGGAAGTGCGAGCCGATCTGAATCGGTCGGTCACCGCTATTGGCTACCGTGACAGTGGCAGTGGCGCGGCCCACATTGAGTTCGATATCGCCGGGTTCGACCAGCATTTCTCCTGGAATCATGCTTTGCTCCTCGCTCAGGGAATCGGATGATGGACGGTCACCAGCTTGCTGCCGTCGGGAAAAGTTGCTTCGACCTGGATGTCGGGAATCATTTCCGCAATGCCTTCCATGACATCGGCACGCGTCAAAATTTTGGCGCCTTCCGACATCAGCTCGGCCACACTCTTACCGTCGCGCGCGCCTTCCATGATGGCGGCGCTGATGAGCGCCACCGCTTCCGGATAATTAAGCTTGAGGCCGCGGGCGCGGCGTCGCTCAGCCAGCAGGGCTGCCGTAAAAATGAGCAGCTTGTCTTTTTCTCTAGGGGTCAGGTCCATCGCTTCTCCTTGTTTCTCAGATATTTTTCTCAGGTATTCCAGATGCGCGGAATCACTGCATCGCGTTGCATTAATTCGGGTCGGATCTGTTGCCACGCATGCATCAACCACTGCCGCGCCGATTGGCTGGAGTGGCCCAGATAGCGTAGCACCAGCACCTGTTTCATTTGTGTTGCTCCGCTGCGGCCGGCGCCGGCGTGGGCTGCAGTTGCTTCGCGTACTTGGGTCAAAAAGGCAGCATTCATCGTCTTGCCCACCGCAATCAGTGTGGCGCAGACGGTAAAACCGGCCAGCGCCAGCGGACTTTGCATCGATGCGGTCCCCGCTTGCAGGCTGCCTTGTTCGAACCATAGCAGCTTGCCATCGCGGCGAATGCTGGTGCGCTGCGACACGCGTCCGCCGGCAAACGATTCGCCCGAAGCAGTGCGGCCGAAACACAATATCTCAGCGCCGATATAGCGCGCATCGGTGGCCAGTTCGACCTGATGTTCCATGCGCACATCGGCGTCGTTGAAAAAAATGGTCTCCTGCGGCAGCCACTCCAGCGCGGCCCCGGCATTGACCGTTAGCTTGACCTGTTGTTGCGAGACGAAGCCATTGGCGCGATACCACTTGCCGGCGCCTGGGGTGGTGAGCAAAGCGTGCGCGCCGTTGCCGACATGGGCACTGATGCTCAGCTGGTCGCCACCGAGAATGCCGCCGGGCGGATGCACGATGACGGCGTGACATACCGCAGGGTGTTCCGGGTAAAGCGCCTTTTGCACCCGCAATGGACCGAAATGACTGCGCTCCACCAAGCGGGTGGTGCCGCCATCATCGGCAAATCCCAGTGTCAGGCGTGCCTGTTCGTGACGCGTGCCTGCCGTCGCGGCGGGTGCAGCAGGGGCGACGACGGTAGCGACAGGATCAAGAATGCGTTTCATGCAATAGATTTAGGATGGACAGCAGAACGCCTGCAGAACGATGTGCTTTTATAACAGACCTAACATAAAAACACACGTCTACAGGCCACAGGCGAGGACGCCTTGTCCTTGTCTGGTTGGTACTGGATCGGCTTAAACCGCCAGATGCTTTTTGACATTCTCATCATCCATTTGCGCCTGTGTGCCTGCGGCCACGACTTCACCACGTGACATCACCACGAAGTTGTCGGCTAACTGGCGGGCAAAGTCGAAATATTGCTCGCACAGCAGGATGCCGATATCGCCGCGCTGGCGCAACAGGCTGATGACGCGGCCGATGTCCTTGATGATGGACGGCTGAATGCCCTCGGTTGGTTCGTCGAGGATAATCAGCTTGGGTTCGGCCAACAGCGCCCGCGCAATCGCCAACTGTTGTTGCTGGCCGCCCGACAGATCGCCGCCGCGCCGATGCAGCATTTCCTTGAGCACCGGAAACAGTTCGTACACTTCGCCTTTGATGCTCGACGCCTTGCGCCCCGACTTGGTGGCCATGCCCATGAGCAGGTTTTCTTCCACGGTCAGACGGGCAAAAATCTCACGTCCTTGCGGCACATAGGCAATGCCCAGCGCGGCGCGTTGATGCGGTTTCAATTTGGTGATGTCGCGTCCTTCCAGCGCCACATTACCAGTGGCCACGGGCAGCACGCCCATGAGACACTTCAGCAAGGTGGTCTTGCCCACGCCGTTGCGGCCCAGCAGTGTCAGACACTTGCCCTTTTCGACGTTGATCGATACCCCGCGCAGGGTATGCGCCGCACCATAATATTGGTTGAGTTGATTGACTTGCAGCATAGCCTTAGCGTCCCAGATAGACTTCGATTACGCGTTCGTCGGATTGCACCTGCTGCATCGTGCCCTCGGCCAGCACCGAACCCTCGTGCAGCACAGTGACCTTGCCACCTTGCGCAATCTCTTCGACGAAGCCCATATCGTGCTCGACCACCATGATCGAATGCTTGCCGCGCAGCTCATTGAGCAACTCCGCCGTGCGCACCGTCTCAGCGTCCGACATGCCGGCTACCGGTTCATCGAGCAACAGCAACTGCGGTTCTTGCATGAGCAGCATACCGATCTCCAGCCATTGCTTCTGACCGTGCGAGAGCAGACCTGCCAGGCGATGCTCGGCGCCGTTGAGGCGGATCAGGGTAAGGATTTCCTCGATCTTGCCGATCTGTTCCGAATTCAGGCGTGCAAACAAGGTGGTCTTGACCCGCTTGTCCATCTTCATGGCCAGCTCCAGATTTTCGAATACCGTGTGTTGCTCAAACACGGTCGGACGCTGGAACTTGCGACCGATGCCGGCGTGCGCGATATCGTATTCGGTCATCTTGGTCAGATCGATGCTCTGGCCAAAGAACGCGGTACCGGCAGTCGGTCGGGTCTTGCCGGTGATGACATCCATCATGGTGGTCTTGCCGGCGCCATTGGGACCGATGATGCAGCGCAGTTCGCCCACCGAGATATCGAGATTCAGATTATTGATGGCCTTGAAGCCGTCAAACGAGACCGTGATGTTTTCCAGATACAAAATGGCGCCATGGGTGGTATCGACGCCATCCGGTTTGATTCGGGCATAGGAAGTGCCATGGTCCCCGCCGGGAGCGACGCCAGGTAGCTTGTCAGATTGCGGTTCGCTCATGCAGCCTCCTCGGCGCGATCGCGCTTCTTCAATTTTTTGATCAGGCCCAGAATGCCTTGCGGCATAAACAGCGTGACCAGGATAAAGATCAGGCCCAGTGCATACAGCCACAGATCAGGGAAGGCTGCGGTGAACCAGCTCTTGAGACCGTTGACGGTAAACGCGCCAATGATCGGCCCCAACAGCGAACCGCGGCCGCCCACGGCAACCCAGATCACCATCTCGATGGAATTGGCCGGCGACATTTCAGACGGATTGATGATGCCTACCTGCGGCACATACAGTGCCCCGGCAATACCGCATAGCACGGCTGACAAGATCCACACAAACAGCTTGAACCACAGCGGGTTGTAGCCGATGAACATCAAGCGCGATTCAGAGTCGCGCACGCCTTGCAAGACCCGCCCCAGTTTCGACGTCACGATCTTGCGGCACAACAGCAGCGCGCCCAGCAGACAGCCCAGCGTGACCAGATACAACACCGCCTTGGTCGAGGCCGCCGTGATGTTGAAACCGAGTATGCGCTTGAAGTCGGTGAAGCCGTTGTTGCCGCCGAAGCCCGTATCGTTGCGGAAGAACAGCAGCATGAAGGCGAAGGTCATGGCCTGCGTGATGATGGAGAAATACACACCTTTGATGCGCGAACGGAAGGCGAAGTAACCGAACACAAAGGCCAGTACACCTGGCACCAGCACCACCAGCAGCATGGCAAACCAGAAATGCTCGGTCATCCACCAGTACCACGGATACGCCTTCCAGTTCAGAAACACCATGAAGTCCGGCAGATCGCTTTGATAGACGCCGTCATGGCCGATGGCACGCATCAGATACATGCCATGGGCATAACCGCCGAGAGCGAAAAACACGCCGTGGCCGAGCGACAAGATGCCGGTATAGCCCCACACCAGATCCAGCGCCAACGCCGCCATGGCGTAGCACATGAATTTGCCGATCAGCGCGATCGTATAGCTGGAGATCGCCAGCGGATGGCCGGGAGGAAAGACCAGGTTCAGGATCGGCAGCAAGGCCAGGATCACCGTGCAGACCACGATGCCAATCCAGGCCGGACGCGAAAACAGAGACGGTTTCAAGGCTAGATTGAAGGTACTCATTCCACGCTCCTGCCTTTCAGTGCAAACAGGCCTTGCGGGCGCTTTTGGATAAACACGATGATGAACACGAGAATGGCAATCTTGGCCAACACCGCACCGGCCACCGGCTCCAGGAATTTGTTGACCTCACCCAGGCCGAGCGCCGCAATCACGGTGCCGGCCAGTTGACCGACGCCGCCCAGCACCACCACCATGAAGGAGTCGACGATATAGCCTTGGCCGAGGTCGGGGCCGACATTGCCCAACTGCGACAAGGCCACCCCGCCCAGACCAGCAATGCCGCAACCGAGACCGAAGGTCATCATGTCGATCTTGCCGGTCGATACCCCTACGCAGTCAGCCATACGACGATTCTGGGTGACTGCACGCACGAACAGGCCGAGCCGGGTCTTGTTGAGAATCAGCCAGACCGCCACCACTACGAACAGCGCGAAGAAGATGATCACGATACGGTTATACGACAGCACCAGCGAACCGAGCACGGTCACACCGCCAGACATCCAGCTGGGATTGGCGACTTCGACATTCTGGGCTCCGAAGATGGAGCGCACCGCCTGCATCAGCATCAGGCTGATGCCCCAGGTGCACAACAAGGTCTCCAGCGGACGACCGTAGAGCCAGCGAATCACCAGCCGTTCCAATGCAATGCCGACTGCTGCGGCGACGATGAAGGCGGCCGGCAAGGCTACCACCAGATAGGCGTCGATGGCGCCCGGGAAGAACTTGCGGAACACCAGCTGACATACATAAGTCGTGTAGGCGCCGATCATCAGTAATTCGCCATGGGCCATGTTGATGATGCCCATCAGGCCAAAGGTAATGGCCAGACCCAGTGCCGCCAGCAGCAATACGCTGCCGAGCGAGACGCCATAGAACAGTTTGCCGACGAATTCGGCAATGGCCAGGTGGCGATTGAGCGCCGACAAGGTACGTACGGCTTCGACGCGCACTGCTTCATCGGGCTCGACGTTCTTGTCGAGCATCTGTTCGAGCAGCGGCTTGAGGCTGGCATTGGTGGTATCGGCCAGGGCCTTGACTGCCGCCAGGCGCGTCGGCGCATCCGCCGCATGCAGGTTGGCGGTGGCTACGACTTGCTTGAGCACGGCTTGAATGTCGGGATCTTTTTCTGCAGCCAAGGCTTTGCTGATCAGCGGGGTTTGTGCCGCATCAGCCGTTGTCAGCAGCGCAGTGGCCGCCGTCAGTCGCACGCTACGGTCGGCGGAAAACAGCTTGAGCCCGGACAGCGCGGCTTCAACCACACCGCGCAGACGGTTATTGACAGTGATGGCTTCGGCGTCGTCGGGCGCCGGGCCAGTCTTGTCGGTGGCCGGGTTGAAGGCATCGGCGTCGCCAACGATGAACACCTCGCCCGCCGGTGTGGCGTAGAGCGCATCGTTGTTGATGGCATCAAGGATTTTTTGGGCGTCGGCGTTGGCCAATGCGGCGATTTGCGTGACGGCGACAATGCGCGCATCGGGATCGTCACCGGCCAGCGGCTTGAGCAAGGCCGGGTCGACGGTGGCATGCGCGGCCTGCAGGCAAAGCCAACTAGTCAGCATCGCGGCGGCAATGATCTTGGGAAGAATTGTCATGGTTCTTTTCAGTGGCAGTGCGGAAAGAAATCTTGACGGTGCTGGTCTGAGATGCGGACAGCCACTCTGATCAAGAATGCTGCCTTGATTGCGTCGGCCGCAATGACACGGTCCGGCACAAATTAGTACTGGCCGCTGCAGTGATGCTGCAGCGGCTTGCTGCGGAGGCTACGCAACGTGCGTCAGACTAGCCTTGCTGTGATTACAACTTTTGCTTGTCTTCGTTGCCAGGGATGTAAGGGCTCCATGGCTGCGCACGAATTGTGGTCTTGGTTTTGTAGACGACGCTGAACTGACCATCGGCCTTGATTTCGCCGATCATCACGGGTTTGTGCAGGTGATGATTGCTCTTGTCCATTTCCAGGGTGTAGCCAGACGGTGCCTTGAAGGTCTGGCCGCTCATGGCCGCGATGACCTTGTCGGTATCGGTCGAGTGCGCCTTTTCAACCGCTTGCTTCCACATATAGATACCGACGTAGGTTGCTTCCATCGGATCGTTGGTCACGACGGTATCGGCATTCGGCAAGCCCTTGGCCTTGGCATAGGCTTTCCACTTCTTGATGAAGGCAGCGTTGACCGGATTCTTGATCGATTCGAAGTAATTCCAAGCAGCCAGGTTGCCCACCAGCGGCTTGGTGTCGACGCCGCGCAGTTCTTCTTCACCCACCGAGAATGCCACCACAGGAACGTCGGTCGCCTTCAGGCCGGCGTTGCCCAATTCCTTATAGAACGGCACGTTAGAGTCGCCGTTGATGGTCGAGATCACAGCAGTCTTGCCGCCAGCTGAGAATTTCTTGATATTGGCGACGATGGTCTGATAATCAGCGTGGCCGAATGGCGTATAGACTTCATCGATGTCGGAATCTTTGACACCCTTGCTATGCAGGAAGGAGCGCAGAATCTTGTTGGTGGTGCGCGGGTAGACATAGTCGGTACCCAGCAGCACGAAGCGCTTGGCACCGCCGCCTTCTTTCGACATCAGGTATTCGGTCGCAGGAATGGCTTGCTGATTTGGTGCCGCACCGGTGTAGAAGACGTTTTTCTCGAGTTCTTCGCCTTCATACTGGACCGGATAGAACAGCAAGCTGTTGAGTTCCTTGAACACTGGCAATACCGACTTGCGCGATACCGAAGTCCAGCAGCCGAACACCACCGACACCTTGTCTTGCGAAATCAGCTGGCGCGCTTTTTCAGCGAACAAAGGCCAGTTGGAGGCCGGGTCAACCACCACCGGCTCGAGTTTTTTGCCCATCACGCCGCCATGGGCGTTGATCTCATCGATGGTCATCAAGGCCACATCTTTGAGCGAGGTTTCAGAAATGGCCATGGTGCCGGACAGGGAATGCAGAATACCAACCTTGATTGTGTCTTCAGCGAAAGCAGACGGCAGCCAGGATGATGCTGCGAGAGCGAACGCGCCGAGCGCGGTTGCTTTGAGGATAAAGCGACGTGACATGAAGTGCTCCTACAATAAGAGAGGAAATCAAATACATCAATGGAGGTTTATTGACTGCCAGGTTGCTTTAGCAGATTGCGTGCCAATGCCGCTTTGCCAATATGCAGGGGCCTTAGCAAGTTCTTGTCGACAAGGCCGTACACAGACGCACCATTGCAGTGACCATGCACATGGCGGCAGTGCGGCAACAATGAATTTGCCCCATAACGGGGCGAAAGAGAGGCGGGATTGACTAGTTTTGGCGCAAAAAAGCCATGTCAGACCGATGTCCGCATCGATTTCCGTCTCCCAGGCAGTCATAGGGCTGGCAATTTGATTGCCAGCACGGCCATACTTAGGGAAACTCAGGTCGTCAAAATGCTGCGCTCAAGCAACAACGACAGCAGGTGCTGTCGTTACATCGCACTATGGAATTTAACGAAAGGTATAAGTCGCTGCCGGCGTACGTTGCAGCAATTGCGCGATGGCACGTTGCAGCCGCTCGGTAACACGCTTGCTGCGTGCGGCATGACCGTTGCTGGTCAGTTCCGTTTCGGTGAAATACAGCCGCACCGATTTGTCAGCGGTTACCAGATCGAGCCGGTGCGCATGCTCATGCGTGAGATCGGCGCCGATATCCCAGACCACATCGACGATCTCTACACTTTCGGCCGCCGCCAGCGCCTTGGCCTGGGCCGTAATGGCAGCAGTGCCGACGTTGCGGTCAATGACAGTAGGCATGCGATGGTCCGGTGCAGGCGCTGAATCGATTGGTTATCTGCTTAAACAGCTTAATAACGACGGCGTTGTTGACCGCCACCGACAGGACCGCGCTTTTCCAAATGGCGGAAAGTGATACGGCCTTTGCTCAGATCGTAGGGCGACAGTTCCAAGGTGACTTTGTCGCCAGCCAGGATGCGGATATGGTTTTGACGCATCTTGCCGGAAGTGTAGGCGATCAATTGATGACCGTTATCCAGATTCACGCGAAAGCGCGAGTCCGGCAGCACTTCTTCGACAAGGCCGTTCATTTCAAGTAATTCTTCTTTTGCCATGGTGATTTCCTGGTAAGGCGCTGTAACGGCGAAAAGAGCTTGCAGTAGGCTACAAGGGGCTCCGCCAGAGAGCGCAGACAATAAGACCGGTGGCCGCGTGAGCGGATCGGCGGGGTTTGCCGCAGTTTGCTTTTCGTTCCAGTGCACCAATGCCGGCATACAAAAAGACTTCGCACCGGAAAAACCAACTCGCCGGTGCAGCACGATGACAGCGGGACAGGCCGGGTTTGCTCTAAAAACGGCAAATTCGACCGGAAAGAGTGGAGACAGGCGTTACTGCGATACCGGTCGTGGAACGGGCACAAGCCCAACGAATGCTTATTATACCTCATCCCGGCAGGGCTAGGCCCGGGGCGCGCTGGTTCAAGCCCGGATCCTTGCCAGTAGCCGTTGCAATTTCGCCCGCTTACGCGCAATATGGGAAATTACCTGATTGAAAGTGTGTACGCCATGTCTCAGCCCACGCAAGTAAAAATGACCAAAGCCGGCATCGGCTTCTCTGTGTGCGTCGAATTTGTCCATCGGGATTGTTTCATTAGCAACGAAGCGCTGATCAAACTGGCAGCGCAGATGTTCGCAGTGGTCGGTCCGATGCAAACCTTTCGCGAGCTCGAAGCCAATATCACCGGAGTGGCGCGGCGCCTGGTGCGCGCTGGCGTGGCCGGAACGCCGCTGCAACTGACACCTAGTACCTTTCAATAAAATCCATACGGCATTATTTGCTGTCCGGCATTGACGGCCGTGGCAGCGCTTCGACCGGTTTACATCGCGCAATGCGACACAAGCGGGTAAACTGCGCACACTATCCGGCGGCGTCCTGCCGCCCAAAAGAACCTGCGAGTGTCCCATGTCCGAAGCCCCCCTCCCCTTGTTTTCCGACCTTCAACTGACCGAGCCGCTGCTGCGCGTGTTGAAGGAACTCGGTTACGAGACGCCATCGCCGATCCAGGCCGCTACCATTCCCGTGCTGCTCTCCAACCGCGATGTGCTGGGGCAAGCCCAGACCGGCACCGGCAAGACCGCTGCGTTTGCCTTGCCGATTCTGGCCCGCATCGATATTCGTCAAACCGCACCGCAAGCATTGGTGCTGGCGCCAACCCGCGAGTTGGCGATCCAAGTGGCCGAGGCGTTTCAGCGCTATGCCGCGCATATTCCAGGTTTCCATGTGTTACCGATTTACGGCGGCCAAAGCTACGGCACGCAATTGAGCGCACTGCGACGCGGCGTGCACGTCGTCGTCGGTACTCCGGGACGGGTGATTGACCACCTTGAAAAAGGCTCGTTGGACCTGTCGCAACTCAAGACGATGGTGCTCGACGAAGCAGATGAAATGCTGCGCATGGGTTTCATCGACGATGTCGAATCGATTCTCAAGCGCACGCCAGCGACGCGTCAGACCACGCTGTTTTCGGCCACCATGCCATCGGCCATCAAGCGCATCGCCAAAACATATCAGCGCGATCCGGCTGAAATCACCATCGCTACCAAGACCGGCACGGCGGAAAACATTCGCCAACGCTACTGGCTGGTCAGCGGCATGCATAAACTCGATGCCTTGACACGCATCCTTGAGGTCGAGCCTTTCGATGGTCTGATCATTTTTTCCCGCACCAAGCTGGGCACCGAAGAACTGGCCGGTAAACTGCAGGCGCGTGGTTTTGCCGCCGCCGCCATCAATGGCGACGTCCAGCAGCAGCAACGCGAACGCACCATCGAGCAATTGAAGAACGGTCAAATCGACATCCTGATCGCCACCGATGTCGCTGCGCGTGGACTAGACGTTGAGCGCATCAGCCATGTCATCAACTATGACGTGCCATCGGATCCAGAGAGCTATACCCACCGCATCGGCCGCACTGGCCGCGCCGGCCGTAGCGGTGAAGCCATCCTGTTCATCACGCCGCGCGAAAAGAATCTGCTCAAGGCCATTGAGCGCTCAACACGCCAGGAAATCACCCCGATGACCTTGCCTAGCATTGACGCCGTCAATGATGTGCGGGTTGCGCGCTTCAAAGAATTGATCACCGCCACGCTGGCCGCTGGCGAGCTCGATATTTTCCGCTCGCTGGTGACTGACTATGAAAGCGAATTCAATGTTTCCGCAGTCGACATCGCGGCCGCATTGGCCAGCATGGCGCGCGGCAGTGATCCGCTGTTGCTGGACAAGAAACAACGCGAGAGCCGTCCAGAATTTACGCCTGTGAGCGCACCGCGCGAAAGAGCCGAACGCGGCGAACGTCGTGACCGGCCGGAACGCTTTGAGCGTCCAGAACGCAGCGACAAATTCGCTGGCGAAAGCTATGGCAAGAAAGAACGCATCTTGCGTCCGGCCGATCCCGGCAAGCACACCTTCCGTATCGAAGTCGGTCACCAGCACGGCGTCAAGCCGGGCAATATCGTGGGCGCGATCGCCAATGAAGCAGGGATGGATTCGAAGCATATCGGCCGCATCGAAATCTATGACGACTACAGCGTGCTGGACCTGCCGGACGATATGCCCGACGACCTCATCGATCATTTGAAATCGGTGCGCGTGGCCGGTCAGCTCTTGCAGATCAGTCGTGATAGTGGCGGTGGTGCTGCTGCCCCGCGCGCTGAAAGAAGTGTGCGCACAGAACGCACAGAACGCCCCGAGCGTACAGAGCGTACAGAACGCGTCGAACGTGTCGAACGTGCGCCGGTCAGCCGCGCCGCGCCGCGTAACGCTGATGTCGATTTCGCTTCCCATTCGACCCAGACCTATCGTATTGAAGTCGGTCATGATCATGGCGTCAAGCCGGGCAATATCGTTGGCGCGATTGCCAACGAGGGCGGCATGGAAGCCAAGCATATCGGCCGGATTGAAATTTTCGACGACCACAGCGTATTGGATTTGCCCGGCGACATGCCGGACGATTTGCTTCAGCATCTCAAGAAAGTCTGGGTTGCCGGCCAGCAGCTCAAGATCAGCCTGACCGCCGAGCGGGCGCCAGCTGTGCGCGCCGAACGCGGCCCGCGCAGCGAGCGCGAAGAGCGTCCTGCACGGGTTGAGCGTAGCGAGCGCCCAGTAGAGGAAGAAGTGCGCAAGAGCAAGGGTAAGGAAAAGAGTAAGCCTGAGTTCCAGATGCAAACCTTCCGCATCGAAGTCGGTCGCGTCCATGCAGCCACTGCGGCCGTGATTGTCAATGCGATTGCCAACGAAGCGGGGCTTGAAGCCAAGCATATCGGCCGTATCGATATTCATGACGATTACAGCACCCTGGACTTGCCGGCCGGAATGCCCAAGCCTTTGCTGCATCAACTCAAAACGGTCGAAATCAGTGGTCGCAAGATGAGCATCAGCATCATCGGTACCGCCACCGAGCATCACGACAAAACTCCATCGAAGACGGCCACGCCGCCTAACAGCAATGCGCGTGCCGGACGTCCTGGTGACAAGCGCTCGGATGCACGCGTAGCGGGCAAGGCCAAGCCACATCGCAAGGGCAGCTAGAGGCACGCGATGCCTTGCAGGTGGCGACGTCATTTGCACCTGCAAGGATTGCCTGCCAGGTGCAGACTGCCGGACAAAAATGGGGCCTGGCGCACACTCTTGAGGTTAGAGAGCCGCTGCGCCAGATCGCCTTCTTCCTCAATTTCCCTTGTTGCAGAAAATCACGTGCTTGGAGACTTCGCGGGCGAAGCTCGTTTCGTGCGTCACAAGTACCATGATGCGGTCTCCATGGCTAAGGCATGGATGATCTTCACGCGTTATTGCCGATCAGCCAGCGACGTATTGCCACGGACGAATTGAGAAGGCAGCTGACATAAGTCACTCTTTCACAAGGCATTTGGCGATTCAGAGTCTACCGGTCTAGATGGGTACGCCCAACTCCGATTTCAGACTGTGTGGTGCTGTCTTCAGTGCCGTTGGGGCGTGTGCAACTCTCACGCAATCTACGCTAACATCGTGCATCGCCAGAGGAGACAACGACTATGAACATCATTGTGGAAGAACATCTTGTTGCGGCTGAAGAAACCTTGCGTCAGGCGATGCTGCGCTCGGATGTTGGCATATTGGACGCGTTGCTCGCGCCTGAACTGATGTTTACGACCCATCAAGGTCAAGTGCTGAACAAGCAGGCAGACCTCGACATGCATCGATCAGGCTTGCTCAAACTGACGCAACTGACGCCCTCGGAGCAACACTATCAGTGTTACGAGCATTACGCCGTGGTCAGCGTGTTAATGCAAATGCAAGGATCTTTTCTGGGGGAGTCGTTTACTGCCCGGATGCGCTATACGCGTGTGTGGAGCGCCAGCAATGGCAGCTTGCACATCGTCGCCGGGCATGCCAGCGCGCTCGTGTAATTCAGCACGGCTAGTCGATGCCGTCGGCGTCGCCGAACAAATCGTGGCGGTCGAGAATGGCGAAGGCGATTTTCTCATGCTGCTCCAGGCATTTACGGATGGCGGCCGGGATTGCCTGGCGGGTTTTCTTGCACAGTCCGGGACGGTCTTCGAGGGCAATGATGAACCCGCGTACGGTGCGTACTTCGCGCGGTCCCGGTTCAATGCGCAGGACCACCCCTAATTGCGTCAGCAACAATTGCTGCACGTGCAGCAGATCGCTATAGCTGCCAATACGGGCGATGCGTTCGATCAGCCGTTTTTCCTGTTCCTGGGTGAGCATCAGAATGCGCTTGTCAGCACTGTGGTCCTCGATGAGCAGCTCTCGCTGACATACACAGGCACCAGGAGGACACTCCTTGCGGATCGGTACATCACCTGAAATCGATTGCTGCTGCATCTGCGCTCCTGCACCTCGACGTTGCGAAAATCAATGATTGGCTGCAGCCGATAGTATAGGGATATCAGGCCGTCACGGTATACTCTCGGCTGTGATGGCGCCTGCTTGAGATTTTTGGCTGCACCGTCGATTTGTCATTGTGCCGTTTTTTAGAAAGTATTGATGAGTACCTTGCCCGCCTGTCCCCAATGTCAGTCCGAATTCACCTATGAAGACGGTAACCTCTATGTCTGCCCGGAATGTGCGCATGAATGGTCGGCTCAGGCCGATGTCGCCAGTACCGACGATAGCAAGAAAGTCTGGCGCGATGCTTCCGGCAATATTTTGCAGGATGGTGACACCGTGAGCATCATCAAGGATCTCAAACTCAAGGGCGGCGGCGGCGTTGTCAAGATCGGCACCAAGGTCAAGAACATCCGTCTGGTTGAAGGCGACCACGACATTGATTGCAAGATCGATGGCTTCGGCGCCATGGGTTTGAAATCCGAATTCGTCAAAAAAGTCTGAACACCACACCAGGAGCCGTCGCATGTCCGCCACGTTGAAATTGGGTTTGATGGGTTATGGTTTTGCCGGCGCGACGTTTCACGCGCCGGTGATCGCGCATAGCGGTCGCACCACGCTGGCGGTGATCGCCACTTCGCAGGCCGAACGCGCCCGCAGCGATTATCCACAAGCGCAAATCGTGGCCGACTTTGGCGCCTTGCTGGCGCGCGACGACATCAGCTGCGTGGTAATTGCCACGCCCAACGATACCCATTTTGCGATGGCGCAACAGGCGCTGGCCGCCGGCAAACATGTGGTGGTCGACAAACCGGTCGCGCTGTCGGCGCAGCACGCGCGGCAACTGGCGCAATTGGCGGCGGCGCAGGGGCTGTTGTTTGCGCCGTTTCACAATCGTCGCTGGGATGGCGATTTCATGAGCCTGCGCAGTTTGATTGCCGAAAATCATCTCGGCCGCATCACCCACTATGAATCGCATTTCGATCGTTTTCGGCCTGAGATCCCGCCGCGTTGGCGTGAGCAAGCCGCACACGGCGGCGGCTTGCTGTTCGACCTGGGGCCGCATCTGATCGATCAGGCGCTGGCGTTGTTCGGTCCGCCGCAATCGGTTTGCGCTACCTTGCGCCAGCAGCGCGCGGGTGCCGAAGTGCCGGATTATGCGCATCTGCAATTGTCTTATGCGCACGGCGAAGTGGTGTTGCATGCCAGCGCATTGGCGGCCTTGGCACCGCCGCGTTTTCGCGTGCATGGCGAGCGCGGCAGCTATGTCAGTGAGGTGCTTGATGTGCAGGAAGATCAACTCAAGGCCGGCTTGCGTCCGGGACAGCCAGGCTTCGGCAAGAATGCGCCGGGTTGCCTGCGCAGCATCCAGTCCGGCCAACTGGTCCAGACCGAGCTGGCGACCCGGGATGGTGACTATGCTGGTTTTTATCGTGCACTTGCCGACAGCTTGCTGGACCATCAGCCATTCCCTATTAGCGCACAGGATGCCGTTGATGTCATGACCATCATCGAGCTGGCATTGCGCAGTGATGCGACCGGGCAGCGCCTGCCATTCGTACGCCAGGACTGAACTGACGCGATGGAAATCTGTTGCGTTTGCGACAATTGCTGTTTACGCTGTCTGCGGCAGGAGGTAGATTGCACTAAGGCTGGAAAATTCAGGCCGAATAAACACAATAGCAAGCGAGGTGTGTCATGCAACTGCTATCGAATATGCGCATTTCCAGCCGTCTGATCGGTGCTTTCGCCATCATCTTGCTACTGGCGACCTTATCCACGGCGATCAGTATGTTCGATGCCCAGCGCAATGCCGAGGCTACCCGTGACATGATGGCGTCGCCGCTGACCAAGGAGCGGCTGGTGGCGGACTGGTTCGTGTTGACCTACTCGGCCATTGCGCGCACTTCGATGATTGCGCGCAGCAGTGACGCCAGCTTGTCGGAAACCTTCAAAGAGACCATTGCCAGCAGCGTTGTCGCCGGCAGTGAGATCATCAAGAAAATCGAACCGTTGCTCAGTAGCGACCAAGAAAAAGCCCTCTTCAAAGAAATCATCGCCGCGCGCAATCAATATCAGAGCGCCAAAGAGGTGGTGATGAATTCGCGCAAGAACGGCGATGCCGCCGGTGCCGAGAAGGCCTACATGGAGTCCTTTGATCCAGCCGCCAAGCTCTATTCGGCCAAGGTCCACGAGCTGGTTGACATGCAGCGCCAGGCGATTGACCAGATGGCTGCGGACATTGATCACAACAATACGCGTGGCAGGGAGCTGATGCTGGTTCTGGGCGCCTTGTTGATCGCCATCAGCATCGTGGCGGTGGTGATTATTTCGCGCAGCATCACGACACCGTTGCAGCGCGCCTTGCAAGTGGCCCGGACGGTGGCTGCGGGCGATCTGAGCGCGCTCATCGAGAAGCAAGGCAAGGATGAGATTGCTGAATTAATGCAAGCCTTGCACGACATGAATGAGGCGCTGCGCAAAATTGTCACGGATGTACAGCAGGGCACCGAGTCGATATCGTCGGCCGCCAGCGAAATTGCCAGCGGCAATATCGACTTGTCTGCACGTACCGAGATGCAGGCCGGCGCGCTAGAAGAAACTGCCGCTTCCATCGAGGAATTGACGTCGACCGTCAAACAAAATGCCGAAAATGCGCGTCAGGCCAATGCGCTCGCCATCAATGCCTCCGACGTCGCGGAAAAGGGGCGCGGGGTCGTTGCGCAAGTGGTCGGCACGATGGGCGAGATCAATGCCTCTTCCGGCAAGATTGTCGACATCATCAGCGTGATTGACGGCATTGCCTTCCAGACCAACATCCTGGCCTTGAATGCGGCAGTCGAAGCGGCGCGCGCCGGCGAACAGGGCCGTGGTTTCGCGGTGGTGGCATCCGAAGTGCGCAGCCTGGCGCAACGTTCGGCCTCGGCCGCCAAGGAAATCAAAAATCTGATTGACGACTCGGTCAGCAAAGTTGGCTCCGGCAGCCGCTTGGTCGAGCAAGCCGGTACCACCATGGTCGAATTGGTGGAAAGCGTCAAGCGCGTGACGGCGATCATGGGCGAGATTGCCACGGCCAGTCATGAGCAGAGCGCCGGCATCGAGCAGATCAATCAAGCGGTTACCGAAATGGACAGCACCACGCAGCAGAACGCGGCACTGGTCGAGCAAGCGACGGCGACATCGGAGTTGCTGCAGGCGCAGGCTGAGAAGCTCTCAGATACCGCCCGCCGCTTCACGCTGACAGCGATATCGCGGCACTAACGCAACACCAACGCAAAGAAAAACGGGCGCCTGATTCAGGTGCCCGTTTTTCTTGCCGAGGTTAGCGGCCGCTGTGGCCGCCGTTGCTGCTTATGCTGCTTAGAAGGTTTCCCAGTCGGCGTTGTTGTCAGTTACTGGCGGTCGCGTCGAGGTCGGCGCATTGAGTGCCGCAACGGCACGCGGCACAGCTTTGGTGGCATTGCCGATGGCGGGCGGGCGCGCCGGGCTGGCAATTTTTCTCAGTGCCGCTGGCGCAACCAGACGCGTTGGCGAAGTGATCAACTGCTGCTGATCTAACTTGAACACGCTCACCACTTGTGCCAGGCGGCTGGCCTGTTCTTGCAAGGAGCCGGCCGCTGCAGCAGCCTGTTCGACCAGCGCAGCGTTTTGTTATGTGACCTGATCCATTTGTGTAATGGCATGATTGACTTCGCTGATGCCAGTGCTTTGTTCCTGTGTCGCGGCGCTGATGTCGGCCACGATGTCACTCACGCGTTTGACGCTGTTGACCACTTCAGCCATGGTCTTGCCAGCTTGGTCGACCAACCGGCTACCGGAATCAACCTTGTTGACCGAGTCGTCGATGAGGCTTTTGATTTCCTTGGCGGCCGAGGCCGAACGTTGCGCCAGGCTGCGCACTTCGGATGCCACCACCGCGAAACCACGGCCCTGTTCGCCGGCGCGCGCCGCTTCGACTGCCGCATTCAAGGCCAGGATGTTGGTCTGGAAGGCAATGCCGTCGATCACGCTGATGATGTCGACAATGCGGCGCGACGATTCATTGATGGCGCTCATGGTGTCGACCACTTGACCGACCACGGCACCGCCATCGGCGGCAACTTGCGAAGCCGACAGCGCCAGTTGATTGGCATTGCGCGCGTTGTCTGCAGTTTGCTTGACGGTTGATGCCAGCTCTTCGATGGCCGATGCGGTTTCCTCGAGCGATCCGGCTTGTTGCTCGGTGCGGGCCGACAGGTCGAGATTGCCGGAGGCGATTTCAGAGGAGGCGGTAGCGATGGTGTCAGCACCCTGACGCACTTCGCGTACGGTCTTCAACAGATTTTGCGTCATGTCGTGCAGGCCTTGTTGCAACTCGCCGATTTCATCGCTGCGATCAACCAGTACCTCCATGCTGAGATCGCCTGCTGCCACGGCCGCCGTGCTGCGTACTGCACGTTGCAGTGGCCGGGTGATGCCCACCGACAAGCGCCAGGCGGCCACAGCGCCAAACAACAAGGCCAGTACGCCGCAGCTGATCAGAATGAGGCGGCCGGAGCGATATTGTTCGTCGACAATGGCGGCGCTCGTGTCGATGATTTCGCGCTGGTGTTGTGCCACTGCATTGACTCGTACGCTGTATTCCTTGATGGCAGGGAGCAGCTTGTCGCTGAGCAGGGTCGCCACGGCGGCTTCGTCACCGGTTTCCTTGAGTTTGAAGGCATCGTTGCGCAGGTCGTTATAGACCTTGCGTTGCTCCAGCAAGGCGTTGAACAGTTTGCGCCCCTCTTCCGCGTGAATCATTTCGTCGAGTTGTTTCTGGATGGCACTGGTACGAGCAATCGTGCCGGTGATCTGATCTTTGAAATAGTTCTGGTTTTCCACATTGGCACTCTTGAGCATGCCTACCGTACGTACGCCGTTGCTCTCGATATTGGCAGCCCATTCGGAGGCCAAGCGCTCCTTGACCAGGTCTTGGCTAATCATGTTCGCAGTGCGGGTGCCAATATCCTGCAGTCGCCATACGCCGATGACAGTCATCAAGACCAGCAGCGACAATACCATCGCAAAAGCCAGTCCCAGGCGCGAGCCGATACGTAAATTTTTCATCTTGGTTTCTGTTAGTTGTAACTTTGGCATCCTGACCGAAGTGTTTCTGACAGGGAATAGTGCTAGTCTACAGGATTGGCTCAAGAACCGCACTCTGGAGGGCTTGTGCGGCTATTTACTGGGCGTCTTTTGTCTGCATTCAATCACCATGAAATGTCAGCCGATGCCGTGTGCATCGTTGAGCACAACCTGATTGCGACCCTGTGATTTGGCCAGGTACATGGCAGCATCGGCCATGCGCAACATGATCTCAGCTGTGGTGTCATCGTCGACCGCCAAGGCGGTCACGCCAATGCTGCAGGTGACGTAGCCGAAGGAGGATGCCGCATGTGGGATGCGTGCCGCTTCGATGGCATTGAGGATATGTTGCGCCAATTGCATGGCGCCATCACTGCTGCTGTCGACCAGAATGATGGCAAATTCTTCACCGCCGTAGCGTGCCGCCATATCGGTCGCGCGGCGGGTATTGGCGCGTAGGATTTGCGCTACCTTGCGCAGACAATCATCGCCGACCAGATGGCCGTAGCGATCGTTGTAGTTCTTGAAATAATCAACATCGAGCATCAGCAAGGCCAAGGTCTGATGCGAGCGTGCCGCGCGGCGTAGTTCGGTATCCAGCGCCTCGTCGAAACGGCGACGGTTGGCAATGCAGGTCAGACTGTCGGTGGCGCTGAGCGCTTCCAGTTTCTGGTTGGCCAGCTCCAGCGCGCGCGTACGTTCGGCCACCAATTCTTCAAGTTGTTCATTGTGTTGATGGACCTTGCTGGTCATGTCATTGAAGCCTTGCGCCAGCACCGCAATTTCATCGTTGCCGCTGTGCTCCATGCGCACCAGGTAATTGCCACTTTGGGTTGCTTTCATGACGTTCACCAGTTTTTTGAGCGGCAGCGAAATACTGCGGGCGATGATGAACGAGAGCGCAAACGAACCGATGAAACACAAGACGCCGATGAGAAGGATTTTGTTGCGGATGGAGCGCACTTCAGCGTTGAGGGTGTTGAGCGGGGTGGTGCTCACCACCATCCAACTGGTGTGTTCAATCGGCGCAAAACTGGCCAATTGTTGTTGTTTCTTGTGGTCGCGGAAGGCCACAAAATTATTGCGCCCATCGTCCTGGTCCTGCGCCTGCTTGCGGGCAATGGCCTCGATCAGCGCGGTCTCGGGTGGTTCGCTGTCTGGCAGCGGACTGGCGCGGGCCGCATCGCCGTCGGCATCGACCACGATATGGCCATCCTTGCTATCGACGACAAAAATGCGCGAGTCGTAACCCAGGTGGACTGATGCAAAGATACGAGAAAAATGCGTTGGTTTGAGCCCGATGAACAAGGTCGCGGCCAGCCGATTGTTACCTTTGAACAGGATGTCGCGCAGCATCACCATGCTGTTCTGACCGGCGGCGGTGCGATAGAGATGCCAGTAAGGCTGTCCTTTCAGATCGGGAGCGCTAGCAGCGAAACGCGCCACATTGTTGCTCAGATCGGCAAACACTTGCGAATCGATGATCCGGTGGTGGTGGTCGAGCAGATATTTCTGGTTGACGTAGGAAAATGAGCCGTAGTTTTCCAGCAGCATGCGCGTCAGCTCGGCATGCGCTACCGCGCGCTGGGCTTCGTCGCTGTTGTAGTTCGCCATCAAGGCCCTTTGCATGCGCTCCGATACTGCCAACTCCTCACTGGAGGATTCAATCACCTCCATTTGTTGCAACATGTTTTGCGCGACTTGCTTGACGACTTCACCGGCGAAGATGCGAATTTTTTCCTGCGACGACTGACTCGACTCGCGATAGGCAATCACCCCGGCGATGAGCAGGGGCAGCAATGAGACCAGTACGAAAGAATTAATCAGCCGGTAGCGGATCTCGATCTTGCGCAATATCTTCAGTGACAGCAGGTCCAGCAAATTCTTCATGAGCGGCGCTTATTTATTTTCTGTACGAGCTTCGTTGCGAATTGATCGACTCAGCGCCAAGGCTGCCTGTTGCGGCGTCTTTTTATTGAACAACACATCTTGCAACAGCGGATGCAGCATGTCGATGGTATTGGTCGGCAAGTAAGAATAATACGGCCCGGTGGTCAATGGTGCATGCATGGCATGTTCTACCAGATTGACGATTTGCGGGTCGTTGACTTGCGCCGCGCTACGTTGTTTGAGTGGTGAAATATTCTGACGCTTGTTCTGTTGCAGTGCAAAGCCTTTGCCGTAGAGGAAGGCAAGAAACTTCAGCGCAGCTTCCTTATTGCGGGTTTCGCACACGGCAAAACCGGTTTCGCTGCCGATCACAGGTATGGTGTCCTGATGCGGCGCATTCCAGGGCGGGATGAAAATGCCGGTGGTAAAGCCGTTGCCGTGCATCAGCTCACCGGCCGACCAGGTGCCTTGGATCGTCATTGCTGCACGGCCTTCGGTAAACCAGCGGATGCCTTCGTCATAGCCGGTGCGCATGTAGCCGCGCTGGAGGTAGCCGCGCTCGGCAATGTGTTTCATTTTGGCAAAAATATCAATCGCCTGGGCGTCGTCGAGGGCCAGCGTGCCGTTAGCGATGCGCGCTTTCCAATCGTTCGGATAGCGCACCGCCACTGCATTGGCAAAGCCGGCGCTGAAAGGACCGTTGGCCAGCAGATTGGGAAACGCGCCGGCCCACACCATCGGCGTCAAGCCGGCTTTCTTCAAGGCCGCGCAGACGGCCAGGAATTCTTCGAAGTTGGTCGGCAGCTTGGTAATGCCCGCTTGGCGGAACAGCTCCTGGTTGTAATACACCAGCGACGCTGCGACACCGCCGGAAATGCCAAAATGGCGGCCTTGGGGACTGGTCCAGTCGGACTTGAGCGTGTCCCGCATGTTGTTCCATGTGGCGGTCTTGCCCAACTCTGCCAGCAGGCCCTGATCTGCCAGTTCAGCGGCGTAAGCATTTGGATTGATCGAAATGATGTCGGGTAGATTATGGGTGGCAATTTTCGGTTTCAGATTTTCTTCGACCGAATTGCCGATCATGAATTGCACGTCCACGCTAATGTCTGGATGTTCGCGATGGAAGGCGTTGGCGATTTCATGCATCTGCTCAGACCAGTCGGGCGCCCAGACCAATGCAGTCAGGTGGATCTGCTGAGAGGGATAGGCCGCCTCCATGCGCTCATCGGTGTAATCGCAGGCGCTCAGGAAACAGGACAAGACCAGGGGGGCGCACATGATCGCGTAGCGGGCGACCGTTTTTCTTATATTTGCAAAACCCATGAATCTTCCTGGCGACTAACAAATCTGAGGCTTAACGGAACCGTAAACCATACTCATAAGTATGAACGCGTAGATAGGTATTCTTCGAGAGGAGTGTGCCATCTTTTTCTTGGGTTGCAGGCATATCTTGCGCCAAGAGAAGAAAAATTTATGCTTTTGATGCAATGATGACATGATTAATACGGCTTGGTCTCGGCGCGTAAGTCAGCATCAGGCTGATGTGAATGCAGACGGTATAATCCTGTCAACGCCGTTGGTTCTCCAGTGTCACTCCCTCCATTTTTGCCTGATCGCCATTGCGCGTCGGCGCAACGCAGGTTTTTTTGTCATTTTTTCATGCATACAAATTCGTCGCCCGTCGCGGGCAAACATCTTCCTGGCTGGTTGATCCTGATGGCCGCTCTTACCGCAATGGGCGCCTTGGCCATTGACATGTATCTGCCGAGCTTTTCTTTCATCGCCAAAGATCTTGGCGTGCCCAGTAACACGGTGCAGCTGACCTTATCGACTTTTTTGATCGGCCTGGCCGCGGGACAAATGTTTTACGGTCCCATCAGCGACCGCTTCGGGCGCAAGCCGCCGCTATACTTCGGCATCTGTCTGTATGTGCTCTCCGCGCTGGGTTGCATTTTTGCCAATAGCATCGAAGCGCTACTGGTATTACGATTTTTTCAGGGACTTGGTGGTAGTGCCGGCATGGTCATTCCGCGCGCCGTGGTGCGCGATAAAATGGGCGCCGAAGGTGCGGCGCGGGCGTTTTCCATGCTCATGCTGGTGTTCGGTCTGGCGCCGATTCTGGCGCCCTTTATCGGTGGCATGTTGCTGACCGTGTCGACCTGGCGAGCGATTTTTGTCACCTTGACCGTGTTCGGCGCGGTTTGCCTGATCTGCACCCATCACGTCATGGAAGAAACGCTGGATCAGGGCCATGTGGTGCCCTTACACCTTGGCCGTACCTTGCGTCAGTACTTCGATTTGCTGCGACATCGCCAGTTTATGGCGTATGTGTTGTGCGGTGGCCTGATTCAAGCCGGCATGTTCGCCTACATCTCCGGCGGTCCGTTTGTGATCATCGAATTGCACGGGATCAAGCCGCAACACTTCGGTTTTGTCTTCGGCTCCAACGCCGTCGGTCTGATTGCCTGTTCGCAGATCAATGCGCGACTGGTCATGCGGCGCAGTGCCGACCGCGTGCTGGGCAAGATCATCTGGGTACCCGGCATTGCCATGTGCATCGTCGCCGCGCTGGTTGCCTGCGGCTATGAAAGTCTGCCACTGCTGCTGATCGGCTTTTTCATCTTCTTGTCCTGCCATGGCTTCGTCGGCCCCAATGCCTCGGCCATTGCGCTGGCCCAGCAAGGACGTCAGGCCGGCACGGCGGCGGCACTCATGGGGGCATTGCAATTTGGGCTGGGCATGTTGTCGGGTGTGGTGATGAGTGTCTGGCACGATGGTACGGCCTTGCCGTTGGTCACCATGATGGCGGTATTCGGGGTGCTGGCATTGTTGTTGTATCGCTATGTCGCGCGTCATGCGGCGCCGGGAAAATTGCCGGGCTAAACGCTGCAGCGCAGCTGCACTTTTTGATCTCATCGCCTTGCATGAAAATCGTGCGCCGGATTGCCCCGGCGCATTTTTTTTGGCCATCCAGGTGCAGTACGAGGGGGAACCTAGACAAACGTCTATATCAGCAAACCCGCATTCTGATTGGTATGTGGCCATGTTTGCACTGGCATGGCACGTCAATTGCTCAGTTGCCCATTGCGGTCTGACCAGTCAGACCAAAAAAGGGGAAGTTGATGAGCATGCCAGATATCGCTGCGCAAACATTGCAGCGCCAGATTCTGTCCGGCGCCTACAAGATCGGTCAAATGTTGCCTGGGCAGCGCGATCTGGCCGAGTCGCTGGGCATTAGCCGGGCCTCGCTGCGCGAAGCCTTGTCGATGCTGGAGGCGCTCGGCTTCATTCGTTCCATGCCTGGCAAGGGCACGCTGGTGACGTCCGGGCGCAAGAGTAGCAGCAAGAGCGCCGCCGCTGCAGTGGCGCCGTCGTCGGCCGAACTGCAAGCGACTTTCCAGCTACGCTACGTGTTCGAACCAGCCGCTGCGGCGCTGGCCGCGCGCGTGACGATGACGCATACCACGCAGCGTTTATGGGGTGTGCAACTGCGTTTTGAAGAAGCGCTCAAGACGCTCGATCTGGTCAGCGCGTCTCAGGCCGACCTTGAATTTCATCAATTGATCGCCGCGCTTTCCGGCAATCAGGGGCTGCTGCAGGTGACGCATGATTTCGAGCACCGTATCAGTCACAGCCTGCGTTTACCGTTTGCCGACCATGCTCGCATCTGGGAGTCGGCCGAAGAACATCGTGCCATTGCAGCGGCCATCTCAACCGGTGACGCCGATGGTGCGCGCGAGGCCATGCAGGCGCATTTGCTGTGTACCGCCGAGCGCATCGGCATCGCTTTTTTGCTGCCATGAACGCCTGCCCAATCTTGTCTTGCGTTGTTTTTTCTTTCGCACATTCACCGACCATTGTTCTTCTTGTAAAGGAAACTGCACATGAAATTGACCAAACCAGGCGCCTTGGCTCTGGCCTGTACCTTAGCTTTCGGCATGCTCACCAGCGGCGCTGCACAGGCCGAAAAAGTCTTGCGCATCGCCATGACCGCCGGCGATATTCCGCGCACCTTGGGCCAGCCCGATCAAGGCTTTGAAGGCAACCGCTTTACCGGCATCCCGATGTACGACAGTCTGACCCAATGGGATCTGAGCAAGTCCGACCAAGCCAGCGAACTGATTGCGGATCTGGCCGTGTCCTGGGCGGTCGATGCCAAGGATAAGACCAAGTGGATTTTCAAGTTGCGCCCCGGCGTCAAGTTTCACGACGGCTCGGCGTTCAATGCCGATGCAGTGGTCTGGAACGTGGCCAAGGTGCTTGACAAGGACGCTCCCAATTTCGATCCCAGCCAGGTTGGTGTGACCGCTTCGCGCATGCCGACATTGCGCTCGGCCAAAAAAATCGACGATCTCACGGTGGAGCTGACGACCTCGGAGCCGGACTCCTTCCTGCCGATCAATCTGACCAATCTGTTCATGGCCTCGCCCTTGCAATGGGCCAAAAAATTGGCCGCAGTGCCGGGCACAGTGACCGATAAGGCCGAGCGCGCCAAGCAGGCCTGGGCTGCCTTTGCTGCCGACGCTTCCGGTACCGGCCCGTTCAAGATGAGCAAGTTCGTCTCGCGCGAACGGCTGGAACTGGTCAAGAATCCCGACTACTGGGACCCCAAGCGCCGCCCCAAAATAGACAAGGTAGTGCTGTTGCCGCTGCCGGAAGCCAATTCACGCACGGCCGCCTTGTTATCGGGCCAGGTTGACTGGATCGAAGCGCCGGCACCTGATGCGCTGGAGACCATCAAGGCGCGCGGCTTCAAGGTGTATTCCAATCCGCAACCGCATGTATGGCCGTGGCAATTGTCGTTCCTGCCTGGTTCGCCCTGGCTGGACAAGCGCGTGCGCTACGCCGCCAATCTGTGTGTAAATCGTCCTGCCATGAAGCAACTGCTGGGCGGCCTCATGGGCGAAGCCACCGGCACCGTCGAGCCAGGTCATCCATGGCGCGGCAATCCACAGTTCCACATCAAGTACGATCCGGACGCGGCACGCAAGCTGATGCAGCAAGCCGGTTATTCGGCGGCTAAACCGCTCAAGGTCAAGGTGCAGATTTCAGCCTCTGGTTCCGGTCAAATGCAGCCGCTGCCGATGAATGAATTCATGCAGCAAAATCTCAAGGATTGCTTCTTCGACGTCCAGTTCGACGTCATCGAATGGAATACGCTCTACACCAACTGGCGCATCGGCGCCAAAGACCCTAGCGCACACGGTGCAGATGCGGTCAACATCAGTTTCGCCTCGATGGATCCGTTCTTTGCCATGGTGCGCTTCGTCAGTTCCAAGGCCGCGCCGCCGGTGTCGAACAACTGGGGTTTCTACAGCAATCCTGAGATTGATACCTTGATCGCCAAAGCCCGCACCACCTTTGATGCCAAGCAACGCGATGCGCTGCTGGCGCAATTGCACGCCAAGATCGTCGATGATGCACCGTTCGTCTGGGTCGCCCACGACACTGGTCCGCGCGCCATGTCGGCCAAGGTCAAGGGCGTGGTACAGCCGCAAAGCTGGTTCATCGATATCGCCACCATGTCGATGGATTGATTCTTGCATGCACCGTCACGTCGACAGGGTAGCGCCGGCGTGGCGGTAGATGACTTTGGAAATTGCTCATGATTGCTTATTTGATCCGCCGTGTCTTGTACGCCTTACCCATCATGCTGGGCGTGGCGTTTCTGTGTTTCATGCTGGTGCATATCGCGCCGGGTGACCCGCTGGTCTCCATTTTGCCGCCGGACGCCTCGGCCGACTTGCAAAAGCAATTGATGGAGTTGTACGGTTTCGACCGCAGCTACCCGGAACAATTTTTCAGTTGGGTCTGGCGCGCCTTGCATGGCGACCTGGGCAGCTCGATCGCCACCGGTCGGCCGGTGGCACAAGAGGTCTTCAAAGCAGTCGGCAATACCCTTATGCTGGCGGCATTGGCGACCTTGATCGGCTTCTTCTTTGGCGCACTGTTTGGTTTTGTGGCGGGGTATTTCCGCAACTCCTGGATTGATCGCATCGCCTCCTTCATTTCGGTCATTGGCGTGAGCGTGCCGCATTACTGGCTGGGCATGGTGATGGTGATCATTTTTTCATCGCAACTGATGTGGCTGCCGGCCACCGGCGCTGGCCCTGACGGTTCCTCGTCCTGGGTTTGGGATTATGCGCACATGCAATACTTGATCATGCCGGCACTGACGATGTCGTTCATTCCCATGGGTATCATTGCGCGCACCGTGCGTGCGCTGGTGGCTGACATCCTGGCGCAGGAATTTGTGGTCGGTCTGAAGGCGCGCGGTCTTGGTGAGTTTGGCGTGTTCTGTCATGTGGTCAAGAACTGCGCACCCACGGCATTGGCCGTCATGGGTTTGCAACTGGGTTATCTGTTGGGCGGCTCGATCCTGATTGAAACCGTGTTCTCCTGGCCGGGTACCGGCTTTCTGCTCAATCAGGCGATCTTCCAGCGCGACCTCCCGTTGTTGCAAGGCACGATCCTGGTGCTGGCCTTGTTCTTCGTGTCTCTGAATCTCTTGGTCGACATCTTGCAAACCATGTTCGATCCACGCATAGAAAGGGCCTAAGCCATGTCAGCTATCGCCCCCCTTGTTACTGCTGCTGTTGCCGTGCCCGCCTTCAAACGCTCGCGTGGGCATTGGGCCAATGTCGCCGCGCGCATCGTGCGCAACCCCATGGCCATGGTTGCCGCGCTGGTGTTGTTGAGCCTGATTTTCATCGCGCTGGCGGCGCCCTGGCTGATGCCGGCCGATCCCTTCGCCACTTCCATGTTCGCCCGTCTCAAACCGATTGGCAGCGTTGGCCATTTGCTCGGCACCGATGAGCTGGGTCGCGACCTCTTGTCGCGCCTGATGCTGGGCGGGCGACTGTCGCTGTTCATGGGCATCACGCCGGTCTTGCTGGCTTTTGTATTGGGCAGCAGCCTGGGTATTGTGGCCGGTTATGCCGGTGGCTTGCTCAATACCGCCATCATGCGCACCATCGACGTGCTGTATGCGTTTCCCTCGGTGCTGCTGGCCATTGCCTTATCGGGCGCGCTGGGCGCCGGCATTCTCAATGCACTGATTTCGCTGACCGTGGTCTTCATTCCGCAGATTGCACGTATCGCCGAGAGCGTCACCACCCAGGTGCGCCGTAGCGATTACGTTGATGCCGCCCGTGCCTCCGGCGCCAGCGCCTTCGCCATCGTGCGTGCGCATGTGCTGGGCAATGTGCTGGGCCCGATTTTTGTCTATTCCACCAGCCTGATTTCGGTATCGATGATCCTGGCTTCCGGCCTGTCTTTTCTCGGGCTCGGCGTCAAGCCACCGCAGCCGGAATGGGGCTTGATGCTCAACACTTTGCGCACCGCGATTTATAGTCAGCCGTGGATTGCCGCCTTGCCCGGCGCGTTCATTTTCGTCACCTCGGTGTCATTCAACATGTTGTCCGATGGTCTGCGTGCGGCGATGGAGGTCAAGCAATGAAATCCAAGCGTGATATTGGCGGCCCACGTCAGCCCTTGTTGCAAGTGAGCGAGCTGCGCAAGTATTTTCCGCTCAAAGGCGGACTGCCGTTTGCGGCAAATAAAAGTGCGGTGCGCGCGGTCGATGGCGTCAATTTTGACATCCTCAAAGGAGAAACCCTGGGCGTAGTGGGCGAGTCCGGTTGCGGCAAGTCGACCACTGCGCGCTTGTTGATGCAACTGATTGAGCAAGACAGCGGCGAACTGGTCTTCGATGGCGAAACGGTGGGCTCGCGGGCCTTGCCGCTGCGCCAGTTCCGGCGTCAGACACAGATGGTGTTTCAGGATAGCTACGCCTCGCTCAATCCGCGCATGACGATAGAAGATTCGATTGCCTTCGCACCCATCGTGCATGGTTTGCCCAAGCGCCAAGCGATTACCCGCGCGCGCGATTTGCTGGCACGCGTGGGCCTGGAACCGGAGCGTTTCGCCGGACGCTATCCGCATGAGCTATCCGGCGGTCAGCGTCAGCGCGTCAATATCGCCCGCGCCTTGGCGCTGGAACCGCGCCTGGTGATTCTGGACGAAGCGGTGTCGGCGCTGGACAAATCGGTCGAAGCCCAGGTGCTCAATTTGCTGCTCGATCTCAAGCAGGAGTTCGGGCTGACCTATTTATTCATCAGCCACGATCTCAATGTCGTGCGTTATATTTCGGACCGTGTGCTGGTAATGTACCTGGGGCAAGTGGTTGAAATCGGCAGCGCCGATCAAGTCTTCGATACGCCCAAGCATCCCTATACGGTGGCCTTGCTGCAATCGATGCCCAGCATGAACCCGTTACAGCGCACCACGGTAGCGCCGTTGGCAGGGGACCCGCCCAACCCGATCAACCCGCCTAGCGGTTGCCGTTTTCATACCCGCTGCAGCCACGCCCAGGCGCTATGCGCGCAGCGTGCGCCGCTGTTTGCCAGCGCCGAAAAAGGCCATAGCGTGGCTTGCCTGCGTTACGAAGCTGGCAGTGGCGTGCACTTCAATCACAACCATGTGGAGGTGGCGCATGGCTGACATGATTTCGCTGCGCGAGCTGCAAGTGCAATTCCGCGCGCCAGGTAAAGTGATCCATGCCGTCAACGGCGTCAATCTGCAGGTTGGTCACGGCGAAGTGGTGGCGCTGATCGGCGAGTCGGGCTCGGGCAAGAGCGTCACCTTGCGCACCATCATGCGTCTGCATGCCGAGCGCAGTACACATATCAGCGGCGCACTTGAGGTCGACGGCCAGGATGTGCTGAGCCTGTCGCCGCGTGCCTTGACCGCGCTACGCGGCAAGACGGTGGCGATGATTTTTCAGGAGCCCTTGTTAGCGCTCGATCCGGTATATACCGTCGGGGCTCAGATCGTCGAGACCATCCGCCGCCATCAGAAAATTTCACGGCAGCAGGCGCGTCTGGCGGCCTTGCGGCTGTTTGAAAAGGTCCGCATTCCCAGTCCGCAACGCCGTCTCGATGCTTATCCGCACGAGCTGTCCGGCGGTATGCGCCAGCGCGCCATGATTGCGCTGGCCTTGTCTTGCAATCCCAAGGTTCTGCTGGCTGATGAACCGACCACGGCGCTCGACGCCACGGTGCAGATACAAATCCTGTTGCTGCTGCGCGAGTTGCAAAAGGAACTGGGCCTGGCCATTGTCTTCGTCACCCACGACATCGGTGCTGCCGCAGAAGTGGCCGATCGCATCGCCGTCATGTATGCCGGTAAAATTGTCGAGCAGGGACCGGCGGCGCAATTGCTGACCCAGCCGCGTCATCCCTATACCTTGTCACTGCTCAAGAGTCGCAGCGCCATGCACAAAGGCCAGCGACTCGAGACCATCGCCGGTGCGCCACCCGACCTAAGCCACTTGCCGTCCGGCTGTGCCTTCGCTGCGCGCTGTCGTTATGCAGTGGCGGCTTGTCATGTGACAACACCGGACGAACAGGAATTAGCACCCGGTCATCAGGTCCGCTGCATCCGCATTCATGAGATTGCCGATGCTGTGCCGGCGTAATTGCCCCGCCAATTTTTAGAAAGAAGTTGCCATGTCTCTCACCGCTGCTACCGCGATCACCGTCGATGAAGCACATTGTTTTCTACCCTATCCGCCCGCGCCCGCGCCCGCAGTTTCTCACGGCGCGCTGAGCGGTCTGAGTTTTGCCGTCAAAGATATTTTTGACGTGGCCGGCTATCCGACTGGCTGTGGCAATCCGCACATGCTGGTGCTGTCCGGCATCAAGCCCGGTTCGGCGCCGGTGGTGACGGCGTTGGCGCAGGCCGGTGCCCGCTTCGTCGGCAAGACCTATACCGATGAACTGGCTTTTTCGATGAATGGCAAGAATGCCCATTTTGGTACGCCCCGCAACGGTGGCGCACCTGACCGTATTCCCGGCGGCTCCAGTTCAGGCTCGGCCGCAGCGGTGTCCAACGGGCTGGCGGATGTTGCACTCGGGACCGATACCGGCGGTTCCGTACGTGCTCCCGCCAGCCACTGCGGGCTAATCGGTTTGCGCCCCACGCATGGACGGGTATCGCTCAAAGGCTGCATGGAATTGGCGCCGTCGTTCGATACCTGCGGCTGGTTTGCGCGTGACATCGACAGCTTCGCGCGCGTTGGCGAGGTATTGCTGCGCGAAGACAGCTGCATGCTGCCCGACGGTGTCCCGGTGCTGCCGCATGTGCTGGTGGCGGCCGATGTACTGGCCTTGCTCACACCAGCCGTGCAGGAGGTCTTCATGCACACGCTGGAGCGCTTGTCCGGCTTGATCGGCAACCCCATTCCGGTGAAGACGGCGAGCCCCTCGTTCGATGTGCTGTACTGGGCATTCCGTCACATCCAGGGCTATGAAGCCTGGCAACACCACGGCGCGGCGATTGAGCGCCACCAGTTGCAACTCGGCCCGGGTGTGGCCGAACGCTTCGCCTGGGCCAGTCAGATCACACCGCAGCAGATGGAGCAGCACAGCCAGGTGCGTCACCAGTTCAGCGAAGATTTCCTGCGCCTGCTGGGCGATGATCGTGTGATCGTCTTGCCCAGCATGCCTGATATTGCCCCTTTGCTAAGTGACTCGGAAGAAGCGTTGGACGATTATCGCAACCAGGCCATTCGCATGCTGTGCCTGGCTGGCTTGTCGGGCTGTCCGCAGATTTCCTTGCCGCTCATGCGTTTAGGCGGCGCACCGTTTGGTTTCTCCATCATCGGACCGCGCGGCAGTGATCAGGCCCTGATTCGCTTAGGGCGTAGATTCATTGATGCGCTCGCTTGAAATGCTGACGCATCAGCTCACGGCGCAAGTCTTGACGGCCACCGCCTTCGCGTCTTTTGGGGATGTCATTGCGGCAGCGCCGGGTCGTGGCACGGCGATCAATGCTGGCAGCGCGCAACGCTTTGATGACCAGACCGAACTGGACGTCCATGCTGAAGGCGGCATGCCATGTGTGACGATTTTTCGCACTGGCGAAGAGGCGCATTGTGCGCCTTATCATCTACGCCTATTCGAACGCCACCGGCTCGGCAGTCAGACCTTCGTGCCGCTGGGGCAGGGGCGTTGTCTGGCGGTGGTGACCTTGGGTGAGACGGCGCCTGATGAAAGCGCAATCCAGGCTTTCATCGTCGAGCCCGGACAGGGCATCACGCTCAGGCGCGGGGTTTGGCATCACCCGCTGATCACCTTGGGCGGCGCCGATGTGCTGGTCGTTGAGCGGCGCGCTGCTGAGGTGGACTGTGAGATTGTGCCGGTGGTGGGGCAGTTTGTGGTTGGCTTGGCTGAATAAACGATGCGACATGCATTGCTCTCTAAATGGTGAGCGTCGTTCGATACATGCGGACTCTTTATTACTGCGCTATTTCAGCCAGTATTTTTTCTTAAAATCATGGGCAAGAAATTTCACTGAGTAAGTTTACTCAGTGAGATCTAGAGGCCGCTAGTTTCACTAAACGAACAAAGCAATTGACGCTTCACTCTTGCGCGGACGATAATTCCAGCGTCCCAGACAAAGATGGGACCGGGTTTGAACGCCCGATATGCATACGGCGGACAACCGCCGTCAGGCGGTAATTTTTCGTCCGTACCATGTTGCGCCTTCTCTGGGTGGCAGTGGTGGGGAGGCTTCTGCCTGCCGGTTTCCGTATGCGCCGGTCGTTCAATCCCGCCATTTGCCGCCCACCCCGTTTGAACGCGGGGCGCGGTTCAACACATCGCATACGGAGGCTCACATGCCAGGCACCACCACGTCCAAACCAATCCGTGACACCAAGTCAGCAAAGTCAAACACCGCAACGCGTCCGTCTGTCGGCACGGATGACAATCAAGTCAACAAGCAGTCCGGCTTTCTCGCACTGCCCTTCGTCCACCGTTCAAAACACGATCTCAAAAAGAGCAGCAACTGGCATGTACCGCCAGCTAAGAACTATGAACAGGCCTGCCAACAGGGTCATGAATATGCTGCGCATTTCGTCCGCTATCTTCAAGACCCTGACTACGCTTTTGGCGTCAATACGCTTGGTCATATCGTTAAGGACATCGACTTCAACAACAACGGCAACGCCAAGGGATATTGGGTCGGTTTCTTTTCCTATCTGGAGCGCTTGCTGCATGCCCAGGACATGGATGTCTTTGCCGATGTGGAACGGATCAACGCTCACTTAACGATGCGCAGCAAGTTGTAGACAGAGCGGCTGACGCGGCCTGAGCGTCACATTCAAGACCGGTTCGGGTGTCGCCATGCCATCCGGTACCTGCAGCTCAAAACCTTGCAGCAGCATGGCGGCGATCACCATCATTTCCATCATCGCCAGATTCTGTCCCAGGCATACGCGCGGCCCGGCGCCAAAAGGGAGATAGGCCCCGCGTGGCGCTGCGTTTGCATCGCCCTCAAAACGCTCCGGACGAAACGCTAACGGTTCAGGAAAATACGTCGGATCGTGATGCATCAACTGCACCGGCACCATAACCATGGTGCGCTCAGGCAGCTGCCATGGCCCCAGGCGGATCGCTTTGGTGGTGCGACGGCTGATGAGTACCGGCGCGGCCGGATATAGGCGCAGCGTTTCCTGCAGTGTCTGGGTCAGATAGGGCAAGTTGGACAGACTCTCCACCGTTGGCGAATGACCGGACAAGACCAGGCGCACTTCTTCGCGCGCCTTGGTCTGCGCGTCGGGATTGGCGGCCATGCACCAGCTCCACCAGCTCAGGGTGGCGGCCACGGTTTCATGGCCGGCCAGGAAAATGGTCATGCATTCGTCGTGCACCGCTTGCAAGGGCCAGGCCTCTGTATCTTGCAAGTGCAGTTGCAGAAGATTGGATAGCAAGTCGTCCGGCCAGGCCGCCTGCGGCAATTGCAAGCGTGTCTGCACCTGCTGATTGATCAGTGTTTGCAAGGTGGCGAGAGCCTGCCGTTTGGTGCGCTTCCAGGGGACCCAGTTGGGCCAGCTCACGGGCCAATAGAATTCGCCATTGGCCGCCATGCTCAGCAGATGCATGGCGTGCTCGGCGCTGCGCGTATCGGCGCCGAGTTCTCCTGAAAACACCATGCGCACGATCACGTCCATGGCCAGCGCAGTGAGTTCGCGCTCAATCGGCCAGTGTTGTTGCGCCTGCGGCCAACGCGCAAAGCTCTGCCTGGCGGCGGCTGCGATGGCCGGCACAAAGGCCTGCACAGGCTTGCGCGCAAAGCCCGGTTGCAAGGCACGGCGCTTGTCTTGCCAGGCCTGGCCCTCGGCGATGAGCACGCTATGGCCGTGCAACTGGGCAAAGATGTTGATGCCGCGCTCCCAGCGCACCAGGGCTTCGTGGTGCGTGATAAGCAGCTCACGTACCAGCTCGGGATCGGTGATCACGATCTGATGCTCCGGCCACAGACGCAGATGCACCACTGCGCCAAACTCCTGTTTCCACGCCGTCAGCGCATCGAGCAGGTTGTGCGACATGCGTCTGAGCAGGCGCCAGCCGGTCAGGCCGGCGCGCGGACCGGGCGGCCATTTAGCTGAGGCTTGATTGGTCGAGGTGGTAGTGGCGGCTGGCGCATGAAATGGACAGCGAGGGGGCGTTGGTGAGTTCATGCGAGACATTATTGCCGCTTGTGCCAGCGTTGTCTTGAACGCAAACGACATGTATGACAGCGTTGCGCGGTTTGCCTATACTGGCGCGCATGCCCTACGATTCGCTCTCCACATTGCCGCCGGATCCACACACGCGTGCTGCGCGCGTGTCTGATGCTGCACTCGGCAATCATGGCCATTTATATCTGGCGCCGCCAGCCTTGCAAGGTGCGGTGGCCGCCATCGTCATCCGCGACACACGTGGTCAAACACTCAACAGCGCGCAGCGACTGACCCATTACCCCGCCTCGCCATTATGGTGTCTGGCCTGGTATCAAGGTGCCACCGTGGGGCATGTCGAGAACACGCCCGACGGTCCGCATTGGCGTCCCTTTGCGGCGCAGGTGGTGGTATGCGGCACGCAGTCGCAACCGACGGTGAGCTGGGCGCCGGGTGCGACACGTGCGGGCATGATCTGTTTCACGGCTGATATTGCACAGGCTTTGTTTGGGCTGGAGTTGAGCGGGCTCAATGAGCGTGTTGTCGATGCTTACCAACTACTCGGTACGGCCTGGAAACCGCTGCTCGACGATCTGCTGCAAGCGGCCGATGATGGCGCTACGCTGGCGTTGCTGGAACAACATCTGGCAGCGCCGTGGCAGGCTTGTCAGGGCCGCAGTTCGGCGTCTCCTTCCTTGCGTCAGATCGGCCGTTACTGGGTCCAACGCCTGGCCAGGCAAGCGCATGCCTGGCAGCGTGGACAAAGTACGCGTCAAGTTGAGCGGCGCATCAAGGCGCATAGCGGACGCTCCTTGCGTCAGTGGCAGTCGCTGGTCAGAACGGAAGGGGCGTTCTTTCGTGCGCGTGACCGCCTCGAAGCCGGGCTGCCGTTTGACTGGGTGCAGATCGCATTGGATGAAGGTTTTGCCGATCAGGCGCATTTGAGCCGCAGCGCCAAACGCATCACCGGCTTTGCCCCCAGCGATTTTGCACTGCGTTTTGTCGAAGACGAATCGTTCTGGCTGTATCGCTTGTGGGTATGAATTGCGCTTCTCGCAGTCGGCTATTCCTGCAATAATGATCTTGCTGCCGCGTAACTCGAGTCTGTTTCCCTGAGTGCCGCGGCTTTCCTTTTTTGATTACTGACTGTCGGGCTGCCATGCTTTACGCAATAAGTTCTTTCCTACTCTGGGGTTTGTTTCCTCTGTATTTCAAGCTGCTGCACGGCGTCAATTCCTTCGACATCGTCCTACAACGTATTTTCTGGTCGCTGATTTTTTTGCTGGCAGTGTTGAGCTGGCGTCGTCAGTGGTCGTGGTTGGGTGTGGTGGTGCGTCAGCCGCGCGTGTTGCTGGGGTTTCTGGCCAGCTCGCTGCTCTTGACGGGCAACTGGACCACCTATATCTGGGCGGTCAATAGCGGCCATATTGTTGATGCCAGTTTCGGTTATTTCATCAGTCCGCTGCTCAGCGTGCTGCTGGGCGCGGTGATTCTCAAGGAACATCTGCGCCCGCTGCAATGGCTGGCCGTGGCGCTGGCGCTGGGCGCGGTGCTGTGGCTGACCTGGATGAGCGGCGTCTTGCCCTGGATCGGTTTGCTGGTGGCAGCCACTTTTGCCTTCTACGGCTTGCTGCGCAAGACCGCGCAATTGGGCGCCTTGCAGGGCTTGGCGCTGGAAACCATGTTGCTCTCGCCGCTGGTGTTGATCATTCTGGCGGTGTTGGCCTGGCGCGGCCACAATGCTTTCCTGCAAGCATCGCCCTGGTCGCAACTGCTGCTGGTGCTGTCGGGGCCGGTGACGGCAATACCCTTGCTCATGTTTGCGCGTGGCGCGCGCGCGATTGCCTTGTCGCTGCTGGGTTTGCTGCAATACATCACGCCTACCTTGCTGCTGCTGACCGGGGTGTTGATCTATGACGAAGCCTTCAGCGGCGCCCGTCGCACCGGATTCCTCGTGATTTGGCTGGCACTGGCTGTATACTCTCTGGAAGGACTGTGGCGCATGTGGGCGGATAAGGCCCGTCCGGCGCAAACCTAAGGTTTGCTGCGCGCCCGTCACCGATATTCATTCAATCTCATTACTGGCTTCTACACATGGCTCAATACGTATTTACTATGAACCGCGTCGGCAAGATCGTGCCGCCCAAGCGGCAGATCCTTAAGGACATTTCGTTATCTTTCTTTCCCGGCGCCAAGATCGGCGTGCTTGGTCTGAACGGCTCGGGCAAGTCGACCTTGCTCAAGATCATGGCCGGCATCGATAAGGAAATCGAGGGCGAAGCCATCCCGATGCCCAATCTGAACATCGGTTATCTGTCGCAAGAACCACAACTCGATGCGGAAAAAACCGTGCGCCAGGAAGTCGAGAGCGCGCTGGGTGAAGTCTTTGAAGCGCAGGCCAAGCTCGATGCGGTGTATGCCGCCTATGCCGAAGAAAACGCGGATTTCGATGCGCTGGCGACCGAACAGGCACGCCTGGAAGCGATCATTGCCACTGCCGACGGCAACAGCATGAACCAGCAACTGGAAATGGCAGCTGACGCCTTGCGTCTGCCGCCATGGGATGCCATCGTGGGCGTCCTGTCCGGTGGCGAAAAGCGCCGCGTGGCGCTGTGTAAGCTGTTGCTGTCCAAGCCCGACATGCTGCTGTTGGACGAGCCGACCAACCATTTGGACGCTGAATCGGTGGATTGGCTGGAGCAATTCCTGCAACGCTTCCCCGGCACCGTGGTGGCGATTACCCATGATCGCTACTTCCTCGACAATGCGGCCGAGTGGATTCTGGAATTGGACCGCGGCCACGGTATTCCATGGAAGGGCAACTACAGCTCCTGGCTGGAACAGAAGCAGGCGCGTCTGAAGCAGGAAGAGTCGAGCGAATCGGCGCGTCAAAAGACCATCGCCAAGGAACTCGAATGGGTGCGGCAAAATCCCAAGGGTCGTCAGGCCAAGAGCAAGGCGCGTCTGTCGCGCTTTAACGAGCTGTCCGAGCACGAATACCAGAAGCGCAATGAAACCCAGGAAATTTTCATTCCTGTGGCCGAGCGTCTGGGCAATGAAGTCATCGAGTTCAAGGATCTGAGCAAGAGCTATGGCGACCGCCTGTTGATCGACAAGCTCAACTTCAAGATCCCGGCCGGCGCCATCGTCGGCATCATCGGCCCCAACGGCGCCGGTAAATCGACGCTGTTCCGCATGCTGGCCGGTCGTGAGCAGCCTGATAGCGGCGAACTGGTATTGGGTTCAACGGTCAGGATTTCGCTGGTCGATCAGTCGCGTGAGGATCTGGGCAACACCAAGACGGTGTTTGAAGACGTCGCCAACGGTGCTGATATTCTGACCGTCGGCCGTTTTGAAATGCCCTCGCGTGCCTATCTGGGTCGCTTCAATTTCAAGGGCGGCGATCAGCAAAAGATCGTCGGCAATCTGTCCGGCGGTGAACGCGGTCGCTTGCATCTGGCCAAGACCCTGCTGCAAGGCGGCAATGTGCTGCTGCTCGATGAACCATCCAATGACCTTGACGTGGAAACCCTGCGCGCGCTGGAAGACGCCTTGCTGGAGTTTGCCGGCACCGTGATGGTGATCAGCCATGATCGCTGGTTCCTCGACCGTATTGCGACCCACATCATTGCCTTTGAGGGCGATTCGCAAGTGAGCTTCTTCGACGGCAACTATCAGGAATACGAAGCCGACAAAAAGAAGCGTCTCGGTGAAGAAGGCGCCAAGCCCAAGCGTATCCGCTACAAGCCGGTCACGCGTTAAAGACTAGGGCGGCGCAGTCACAAACTGCTGCGTCGCCAGGCTGCCGCCGGCATCGAAAGTATGTTCGTAAAAGTGCGCACCTTGTGCATCGATGCGAATGATGCTGCTGGCGCGCGTGCCGTAGTCGGCTGACTGAATGAAGGCCGCCGACAACAGCCGTTCCCGCTCCAGTGCAATGCCGGTGCGGGGTAATTGCCCGTCTGCGGCAATGGTTTGGTCCTGCAACGCATCCATCAGGCTGTTCCTCTCGTCCACTGGCCTTAGCTGCGCCAGCGCTTGTTTGAGGCGTACCAGTTTTGGCCAGGGCGTGTCGAAGTCCGCATTGGAGACGCCGTGGACGCCCGGCGTCAGCGCAAAGCTGCGCGCTTTATTGCTTTCAAATCCCATCAGGTGCTGGCCGTCCAGCAGCAACAGGTTGAACGGATTGTAGTGCTGCGCATGCGGCGTCAATTGTTGCAGGTACTCTGATGCACTGGCTGTGCCGGCCAGAAAATCGGCTACCAATCTGCCGCGTGAAGGCGCGTCATGGCGTTGGTTAGCCGGATCTCGAAAATTGGTCAGCGCCGCCACGCGGCCGCAGCGCGTCATGCCTAGCCAGGTGCCGCCGCCGTGCAGATCGCGTCCGGCCAGGATGCGACCATCTTGCCACCAGTGCAGCGGCAGCGCCGGACGCGCAAAAAATTCATCGCGGTTGGCCGCCAGCAAAAATGGCCGCTCGCTGCCAGGTTGCCAGTTCCATGCAATCAGACACATACCGACTCAGGCCGATTGCCGTTCGTAAGCCAGCGTGGCGGGCGCCTTGCCGAAATCGTGACCGAGATCGACCCCGGCCGATTTGCAGTATTGCGCCATCACCGCAAAGTGATGCACGGTGTGCGAGGACAGGAAGCTCAGTTCACGTCCCAGCGAAGTGCTCGACGTGACGCTGATTTCGCCTACCGGACCGGCCTTAAGACAGGTTGTCAGCGGCGTATCCAGAGCGGTGGCAGGACTGTGCACGCTCGCCAGAAAATGCATGCGCGCACGCAGTTCATTCAACTTGCTCACGGTCGCCTGCGGCACGCTTTGCAAAGTCATGTCGCGCTCGCGGCCATCGTAATCCACCAGACCGGAGGGCGAATCCAATGCCGCCAGCAGGGCCGTGTAATGTTCAATGATGTGACGCAGGTGCGGGCCGATCGCCTGGGGATAGTGAAAACCCGGTTGCGCCTCATTTTGCAGGCGCACGACCATCTCGATGGCTTGGCCTAGCAGGCCGGCGTTATGGTTCCAGAGCGGGTTGCTGTTATCGGTTTGCATGGTATGGGTTCCCGGAAAATTAATCGGTCGCTGGATAATGTGGCGTCAATTGTTTTTCGCGCCGATGCCAGCAGCGGAACTCTTTGATGCTCAAGGGTTTAAAGCCACGCTCTACATTGGCGCGACCGATCTGGAACAACAACCGGTACTGCTTCATCAGGTCGCCCCAGGCTTTGAAGATACTGGTGCTGCGATCCCAGATATGGGTACTTTCTGCACCGGCGCCATTGGCTTCGACGATGGTGAAACCGCGGCCTTGCTGAACCTCGGCAAAATCGGCAAACCGGATGTCGTAGCGGCCGAAATAAAATTCGGGTAGGCGTTGCGAGATCTCGTCGATGCGCGCTTGCATTTGTGGCGTGACCAGATGGCTGCCGTTTCTGAAGATGGCACCGCGGCTATGGCTGCCGGCAAACGCCAGGCGTATCGCTTCGCCCATGGCGGGAATGCTGTCGAGTCGTTCGGCATGACGGCGCAGATAGAGATGCTGCAATTTGCCGGCACGGGGATCGGCCACGATCAATTCACGCAAGCTGTGCTGGCCATCGCCGTAGACGTAGGGAAAATATTTCAAGGTGATCGAAATGATGCGTCCCTGCGCCTCGTGCGGCTGCCGACAGTAAAAAATGCCGGCCTCTCCTTCATACGGCACATAGTGCTGCAACAGCAGCCTGGCGCCGCCGGGAAATTGCTGCAGATAGCGCAGCAGGGCGGCCTCAGTGCGAATCAATTGCACCCCGGCGCCACGGCAACCGAGGTCCGGCTTGGCCACCACCGGCAAAGACAAGCCGTGCTGCTGCAACTGCTGCAGCGCATGCGTGGTCAGCGCCTGCAACTGTGCCTCGGTGGTACAGGACAAGGGCCGCTCCAAGGAGATGAAGGGCGCTACCCATTCCGGCGTGTGCGCAATCGCGAGGTCGAGAATGGCGGCCTTCGATTCGCCGAAAAAACCGCCGCCGGGAAAAGAGGGATTGGCTACCGTCGGTAATAGCACGCCACGGTAACGCACCATCAACCACAAGGCGTATAGCAAAATCGGCGGATAAAAGGCCCACATCGGCCAGAATTCAAAGAAGCTCAAAGGAGGGCCGCTCTGGTCAAATGCGGGCATGCCTTGATGCGGTTGTTGTAGCGTTGTTTTCATGATTTGCTCCCAATACGGCGTTTCAACAATTGCGGGCGGACGGAACGTATCAGCTGAATCGCCAGCGCCAGCGCCACCATCGGCAAGGCCACGGCAAACGCCAAGGGCAGATGCAAGCTGGCGGCGATCGCATGGCCCAGGGCCGAGCTCATCCAGAACAGACCCCAGGTCCACAGCGTCACCGCCAACGATACCCAGAGCCCAAAGCGCAGCACAGGTACGTCGACAAAGCCGCACAGCGTGTAGGTCAACAGCCGTAGACCGGGGATCACGCGGGCCAGCAGTACAGCACTGGCTAGCTTGTGTTGCAGCTTGTCTTGCAGCCACAGGGTGCTGCCGCTCAGATAACGGCGCTGCAAATAAGGCACGCGCCGCGCCACCCGGCCCAGGGCATACAAACCGAAGTCACCCAGTGCGATGCCACCGGCCACTGCTACAAAAGCCAAGGACCACGACAAGCTCCCTTGGCTGGCCAGTGCCGCGCCGGCGGCGATGGCCACGTCTTCCAGCAAAAAAGTGGTCAACAGCAAGGCCAGCATCACCAGCCAGGTGGCGCTCATGCCTTGCAGCGCGGGATCGATGAGCGCGGCGGCGCTGTGCCAGAGCGTGCTCATGAGGCCGCGCAGTCGGCAGCGACCGCCCATTGCACGGCGCGGCGCACGACGGCTTCCGAGTTCCACGGCAGAAAATGGTTAAGACCCGGCAGCACCACGGTCTTGACGCATGGCGCCCCGCGCAGTTGCGCCTGCATATAGGCGACATTGGCAAAGGGCACTAAATCATCCTTGGTGCCGTGCACGATGATGGTCGGTGCGGTGATCTGTGACAGTAGCGGTTGCAGATCTTCGAGTTCGCCCTTGTACACCATCAATTCGTCATTGGCATTGCGCATGGCACGCGGCAACATGGCGCTGAACGGCCACATCTGACCGAGGTATTGCAGCGGGTTGATTTTTTCTTGCGCCGGATCGAGTGCCGAAGCCAGCAGTACCAAGGCACGCACCTGTTGCGGATGCTCGGCCGCGACTCGGGCCACCACGGCGCCGCCCAACGAATGTCCGACCAGCACCGCCGTGGTGCCGTCGCGCGGCAGTAGCGCGGCCACTGCCGCAGCTTGTACGGCGACGCTGGTGACGGCGTGCTGCGGTCCGCTGTCGCCGAAGCCGGGACGATCCAGTGCCAAGGATTGGCTGCCGGCGACCGGCTCAAGCACGTAGTCGGTCCAGCCGCTTGCCGAGCCGGGCGTGCCGTGGACATAAATCACCGCTACCCCGGTCGTGGCGGCCGAGTGCACATAGCTGATGGTCTGGTCCAATGGTGCGGCGACGGCCAGCGTGGCGCGCAGGGGTTGCAGCTCGGCCGGCGACAGGCGTGGCGCCGGTGGCGCGCAAGCGGTCATGGTCAAGACGGCGGCAAGGATACCCATGGTCTTGGCTGCGCGCATCAGCGCACTCCTCGCAGTGCTTGCAGTACGGTGCAGACGGTCTGGCGACGCAGGTAAATGATACTGACGGCGGCCAGCCAGACGCCGCAGGCCAAGGCAAACAATTCGCCGCCATCGAGCGTGCCATCGGCATTGCGCACCTGTACGCCCAGCGGTGTACACAGGTGGAAGAAAAGCGCACCGCTGATGACGGCCACGCTCACCAACGCACCGGCGAGATGGATGCGCGGCCGGCGCGAGACTAGTCCGATCAACAGTAAGCTGGAGGCGAGCAGCTCTGCACAGCCGACCACGTATTGGCTAAAGATGCCGTGCGGCGCAAACAGCCCGGGCCAGCCCAAACTGCCGCCCCAGGCGTCGAGAATGCCGAAGATGTATTGCGTCTCGGGCGAGTTGGTAAATTTGAAAAACAGCGACTGGATAAAGACGAAGGCAATATAGGTCGTTAGCGTCGCCAGCAGAATGCGCTGGACGCGGGTGTCTGCGGCAGGGGTGTCGTGGTGCATGGTGATGTCTCCTATTTTTTCAGGACTGCGGGCCAGTTCTGGTCGGCTGCCTGGATAAAGGCCGGGATGCTGGCCTCCCATTTTTTCTGCACATCGGCGTCATAGTTCAGATACAACTTGCCGCCGACGATTTTCCAACGCTGCGGATCGGCTGAGGCGGTATTGCCTTGGGACACAGCCCAGGCACAGTAGCCGCCGTATTGGGGCGCGTATTTTTCTGGATCAGACAGAAAGCGGTCGCGATTTTCGGCGCTGGAGAAGTGCCATTGCGCGCCCTGGTAGGTGGTCTTGAATTGAGGGTCGCCCTTGACCGGCTTTTGTTCGGTGAAATAGGCTACCGGGTCGTAACCGCTGACGGCGACCTGGTTGAAAAACGGGGTATAGACCGGGGCCTCGCCGGCCGCTGCGGTGCTGCACCATAGTGGCAGCAGGCATAGGCTCAGCAGCAGCGATCTGAAGCAAGAAGTCAGCATGATTTTCCTTTGCAGGGTGGACGCCATAAGGTGGGCGCAATAAAGCGGCACGCGCCAGTCATTCATGCGGGCGACGCCGACGCAACACAGCTAGAACAGCCTGTCTGATAGGTAGTTCGCCGGCAGATAGGATTTGGTTACAGTCCAGCCAAAATTGAATAGAATGGTTTTATATTTGTAGTGGTGTAACCGCGTCAGTGCTTTCAACGAAGTAGTGGATGCGACGAAATGCCACTGAGTATTTTGAGATGTCTTGCGGACAGGGAAATAGCTTGTGCGTCGCTCTTGCGCGCATCCCTGCATGTTGCCGATAACCAATGTCGATTGCCATGAACGCTACTGCTCAATTCATTGCCACAATTCAAACAGAAACCACGTATGCGTTGCGCCTGGCGACCAACCAGGACGATCTGCGTGCCGCGCAGTCCTTGCGCTTTGCAGTGTTCAACCAGGAGTTGCAGGAAGGCTTGCAGAGCTCCTTTGATACCAGTCTGGACAGCGATGTCTTTGACCAAGTCTGCGACCACTTGCTGGTTGAACATTGCGACAGCGGTGCTGTGGTTGGCACCTATCGCATGCAATCGGGGCTCACTGCGCAACGTAATCTGGGTTACTACTGCGCGCAGGAGTTTGAATTCGATCTGTTTGAGCCGATACGCCATGACATGGTGGAACTGGGGCGCGCCTGCATTGCCCAGGAACACCGCAATTTCCGCGTGTTAAGCCTGCTCTGGCGCGGCATCGCGGCTTATGCGCAAGAGTGCGGCGCGCGTTATCTGGTGGGTTGCAGTTCGCTGAGCTCGCAAGATCCTGCCGACGGCGTAGCCGCCTACCGGCAATTACAGGCACATCTGGCGCCGCCCCCCATGCGTACCGTGCCGCGAGCGGATTTTGTCTGCCCGCTGGATGTCCCGGCGAGCGCAGCGTTAAGTCTGCCCAAGTTGCTTTCGTCCTACCTGGCTTTAGGCTCCTGGATCTGTGGTCCGCCAGCAATAGACCAAGCCTTCAAGACCATCGATTTTCTTACCTTGATGGATTTGCAATCGGCCGAGATGCAACAGCGCCGTCGTCGTTTTGGTATCCATTGCTGAGCGCATTGCGGCAGCGGCCATTGTCGGCTAGGCTAGTTGCTTTCTGGATCTGCAAATGCAGGGGGCAACATGAAAATTAACTATTTGATATCGGCCGTGACCTTGAGCGCGACCCTGTTGCTGAGCGCATGCGGATCCTCCGAGCCGCAGGTCACCGTGCTCGATGGTGGTATCTACATGATCACCGCGCATGCAATGTTTTACGGCATCAGCGCCACCGCCGAGGGGGTCAAGCAGGCTGACGCTTTTTGCAAGCAACGCGGCGGCAAGCACATGGAGTTGACCAACTCCGAGAGCGCTGACGGTGCGCTTGGCGTGATCCGCGCCAGAAGTGCAGTGATGTTCCGCTGCGTGGGCTGACGGCGCTGACCAGCTCTCGGTACTCAGAGGCAGCTAAAGCCTAGGGCCTAATGAAATGGTTTTTCCTCGTTGTATCGAACTTGGCCGCGTTTCAAGACGCGGCCTTTGTTTATCCGCATGGGCGCTTCTTGGCGACACAGGAAGTGGCATGGCGTGTGGAAAATAAGTTGGCTGGTGGCGTTGCCTCACGCAAAGAGCAATGATCCATTAAAATGGCCGGTTTTCGCTTCATTGCGCCACGTATAACGCTCACTATGCTCGCCACAATCACCCGTCTTTTCCCTGTATGGGCGCTGTTGCTGTCTGCCGCCGCCTACTTTTCCCCCGCCACTTTTACGCCGGTCGGTCCTTACGTCACGATTTTGTTGACCTTGATCATGCTGACCATGGGCGTGACATTGACGCTGGATGACTTCAAACGCATCGTCAAACGTCCGGCGCCGGTGGCCGCTGGCATTGTGCTGCATTATCTGGTCATGCCGCTGGCGGCATGGGCCATCGCCAAGCTGTTGCGCATGCCGCCGGATCTGACTGCGGGCATGGTGTTGGTCGGCAGCGTGGCCAGCGGGACAGCATCGAACGTGATGATTTATCTCTCGCGCGGTGATGTGGCCTTGTCGATCACGATCTCGACCTTGTCGGCGCTGGTGAGCGTATTCGCTACGCCCTTATTGACCGCCTTGTATGTCGATGCCTCGATTCATGTTGATGTCAGCGCCATGCTCATGAGCATTGTGCAGATCGTGGTGCTGCCGATTGTGCTCGGGGTGGTGATCAATATTTTCTGCGCCAAGCAGGTACGTCGGGTTGAGCCTTATTTGTCGCTGGTATCGATGGCGGCAATTCTATTGATCATCGCCACCGTGGTGGCGGGCAGTCAGAGTCACATCGCCTCGGTTGGTCTGGTAGTGCTGGTGGGCGTGATCTTGCATAACGGCGTGGGTTTGCTGGGCGGCTATTGGGGCGGACGTCTGCTCGGCTTTGATGAATCCATCTGCCGTACGCTGGCCATTGAAGTGGGCATGCAGAATTCGGGTCTTGCGGCAGCGCTGGGCAAGCTTTATTTCACCCCGCTGGCGGCATTGCCGGGTGCTTTGTTCTCGGTCTGGCACAACTTGTCGGGTTCGATGCTGGCGGGATTCTGGCGCGGCCGTCCGCCAGCTGACAAGCACTGAAGCGCAGCAGTGTATGATGCAAAGCGGGCTGCGGCCCGCTTTTTTCTTGATGCCCGATGACGAAGACGGAGACCACATGAACAAGCGCAATTTCATCGCCGCCGCCCTATGCGGCGCCAGCAGCATGGCCCTGGCGGCCGGCAAGGATAAGCAAGAGCAATCGTGCATCATCCCTGAGGGACCGGTCTTGCTCACCCTCACTGGTGCCATCACTCGCAGCAATCGCGGGGCGCTCGATGGCGAGCTCGATCAGATGATGGCCAAACAGAAGATACAGTTTGACCGCGCCTACACTTTCGACTTCGGCGCCTTGGCGACGCTGCCGCAAACCATCATTGAGCCGACGCTGGAATACGATGGCAAGCCACACCTGTTGCAAGGGCCCTTGCTGATCGACGTACTGGCTGCGGCCGGTGCGCTTGGCGCAAGAGATATTTTGCTGCGCGCCATCGACGGTTATGTGGTGTCGGTGTCCTTTGCCGACGTCAGCAGATTGCGCTTCATCATCGCCACCCACATGGACGGCAAGCCCATGCCGCTAGGCGGCTTGGGCCCCTTGTGGGCGGTGTATGACGCTGATCGTTTGCCGGACAAAATGGAACTGCCCCTGGGAGCACGCTATACCTTGTGCCCTTGGGGGATTTTCCACATTGAGGCGCGCGCTTAGCATCGAGATAGCGCGCTAGATATACAGCGCGGCCAGGGTGCCAAGCACGACGCTGATTCCGGCGGCAGCGTAGGAGACGCGCTTGAGCCACTCCTTGCGGGTCAGCAGGGTGATGGCGGCCAGTGAGATCGCAATCTGGATTGCCGTCAATGCCTGTGCCCAACGGTGATGCTGGTGCAGTTTGACTTCGGACAGTTCGTCCCATTGCTTCGACTCTGCTTCCAGCGCTTCGGCCTGCTTGCGGATCACTTCTTTCTCATTTTTGTAACGCTCGGCGGCTGCCGCGTACTTGGCCGCATCAACACCGGGAATGGTCTCGGCCAGTTCGGCCAGATTCTGCCGGCTGGACTTGGCCTGGTAGTAATTCCATTGGTTGGCGGCTTCGGTTTTCTTGATCGCGGCGTCGTTCTTGTTCATGGCTGCCATGCTTTCGCTGGAGCCGGCCTGGTAGCTGAACAAGGCGCCGATGGTGGCCATGATGGCCGTCATCACGGCGATCTTGCCGGCAAAGTTGTCGCCGCTGCCGTGGGCATGTTCGGTGACTTGCTCCAGATGATGTTCATGCGGACTGGGAACTTCGAATTCTTCTGCCATGCGAGTACTCTTAGATTTTTTGGTTTAAGAAAATGGGCAGTCCCGGTTTTGGATCGTCAACGATCTGACGTCCGGGAATGCTGCGCAACCCTCCTTGCGCACACACATAATGCACGACTTGAGCGGCAAGTTGACGCACTTTTTATGTTCAGCAGAATTTTATGTTTGCCGCTGCGCTAGCGCCAGGTTTGCTAACATTGCGATTTTATCGAATCTTCTGCGCGCAAGCGCCCGAAAACATTCCCATGAGCAAATTCTGGAGCCCCGTCGTCAGCCGTCTGACGCCGTATACCCCTGGCGAACAGCCCAAGATCAGCAATCTGGTCAAGCTCAACACCAACGAAAACCCCTACGGCCCGTCGCCACTGGCAGTGGCCGCCATCCAGCGCGAACTCGGCGCTGGCGGCGACAGCCTGCGTTTGTACCCGAATCCCGACGCTGAGCCGCTCAAGCAGGCTATTGCCCGGCGTCATGGTTTGTCAGTGGCGCAAGTGTTTGTCGGCAACGGTTCCGATGAAGTCCTGGCGCATGCTTTTCAGGCCTTGCTCAAACATGGCGCGCCGATCCTGTTTCCGGACATCAGCTACAGTTTTTATCCGACCTATGCCGGCTTGTATGAAGTGGCGTATCGCTGTGTGCCATTGGCTACGGATTTCACGATCCGGGTGGACGACTATCTGGATCATGGGAACACCATCGGCGGCATCATTTTCCCGAACCCGAATGCACCGACCGGCTGCTTGCTGGGACTTGATGCGATTGAACGCATGTTGGTCGGCAATCCGGAGCGGGTCGTCATCGTTGATGAGGCCTACATCGATTTCGGCGGCGTCAGCGCCATCGCGCTGGTGGCGCGCTATTCCAACTTGCTGGTGGTGCAGACCTTGTCGAAGTCGCGTTCTCTGGCCGGTTTGCGGGTCGGGTTTGCGGTCGGCCATGCGGATCTGATCAGTGCGCTGGAGCGCGTCAAGAACAGCTTCAATTCTTATCCGCTGGATCGCTTGGCGATTGTTGCTGCCACCGCGGCAATGGAAGACGAAGCGCATTTCGAGCAGACCCGCAATGCGGTCATTGCCAGTCGCGTCAAACTGGTTGAGGAGCTTGTTGGTCTGGGCTTCGAGGTGCTGCCATCGGCTGCCAACTTCGTGTTTGCGCGGCACCCGCAACGCGATGCGGCGGCACTGGCGGCAGCGTTGCGCGGCGACGGCATCATCGTGCGTCATTTCACCAGTGCACGCATTAATCAGTTCTTGCGCATTACGGTCGGCACCGAAGCCGCCTGCGCCACGCTGATCGCCGCGCTAGGTCAGCATTTGCGCTAGAGTTGATCGAACCAAGAGGGCGCTTGCGCTGTGTACCTAGAGGTGAAACTCGCCGCATACCTGCAGGCAGGCATCGACCACCAGCGGGTCTAGCCGCGTGCCGCTCAGCCGACTGATTTCTTCAAATGCTGCCGGCATGCCCAGACTCTTGCGATAAGGGCGCTCCTGCGACATGGATTCAACAATATCGGCCACCGTCAGGATGCGCGACTCGAGCATGATGTCATCGCCGCGCAAGCCGCGCGGATAGCCTGAGCCATCCAGGTACTCGTGATGGGCATAGGCGATGGCGGGGATCGGCATGGTGAAGGAAATGCGATTGAGAATGTCATAGCTGGTCTGTGCGTGCGTGCGGATCAGCGCGAACTCTTCGTCAGTGAGGCGGCCCGGTTTGTTGAGCACTTCCTGCGGAATCTCGACCTTGCCGATGTCATGCACCAGCGCTGCCATGTTGAGCGCTTCCAGGCGCTCGCCTGGGAGGCGCAAGTGGCGGCCGATGCGCACCGACAGTTCCGCCACGCGTTGTTCATGCTGTGGGGTGTAGGTATCGATCAGTTGTTGCAATGAAATCAACGCATCAAGTGCTTCGCGCTGAAGTTGGTGAGTAAATTGATTGGTGTCAAACATGAAAAAATTGAGCGGCGTAGTCACGGTTGGCGCAATGAGCGCAATGCCTGCAACAATTGCGATCGGCACGATCAACATATTTACAATCATGTTGATCAGCTTAAGTCAAGATGCGAACGGAGTACGAGATAATAGCGGCTCACCGAAGTCTATTCCTCTCTGGGCTGCATGACAACCGACATTACTTTGAATTCATGGCGCTTGCCAATACGTTGGCGTCAGCTTGCCATTCTCTTTTTCTTTTTTCTGCTCGGGTTGATCTACGCAAGTTGGGCGGCGCGCATTCCTGCGCTGCGCGATCGGCTGCAATTGGACGCTGCTACATTAAGTCTGGTCTTGTTCTGCGGAGGTATCGGCGCGGTCGGCTCATTTCCGCTGGCGGCCTGGCTCAATGCGCATTACGGCGCTCGCCGTACTGCTTGGTATGCTGGGTTGATGTTGTTAATTTCACTGCCCTGTATCGGCGCTGCTGATCGACTTGCCTGGCTGATGTTGTTCAGCTTTTGCTATGGCGCCGCATCGAGCTGCTTCGATGTTGCCATTAATGCAATCGGTGCAGTAATGGAGAAACAGGCCGGTGGTTCGATCATGTCGATGTTACATGCCTGGTTCTGTGTCGGCACCTTCAGCGGTGCCCTGCTAAGCAGTGCGGTAGCATCTTTGAACGTGCCGCCGTGGCAGCATTTTCTGGCCTTGAGTGTGTTATTTCTGCTGCCCTTGCGATGGGGCTATCGGGCTCTGCCCAATGACAGGCCGCAACGCGATCCCGAGCGCAAGATTTTTGCGATCCCGCATGGTCCTCTGGTGGCGCTGGGTTTGATCGGCTTTTGCGGCGCGATTGTAGAAGGGTCGATGGCCGACTGGAGTAGTTTGTACATGAAGGACCACATGCACGCAGGCGACGGTGGCGCACCGTTGGCTTACGCCGGTTTTGCCGGCATGATGTTGTTGACGCGCTTGATCGGCGACCGCATGAAGAACCGCTGGGGAGCGCGCCGCGTGGTCGCCACTGGCGCTTTGCTGGGCGCTTTGGGCGTCTTCATTGCCGTGGCCGCACCGAGCATTACGGTGGCCATCATCGGCTTCGTGATTGCCGGCGCCGGCGTGGCAACGGTGTTTCCTTTCGTGTTCAGTGCCGCCGGCCGGCATGGCACGACGGCACTGGCCGCGGTGGCGACACTCGGTTATAGCGGCAGCTTGATTGGCCCGCCGATAGTTGGTTTGCTGGTGCACAGATTCGATTTTCAGGTGGCATTGGCGTTTGTTGGTGTGCTGTGTCTGGCGGTGGCATTGGCGGCTAGCCGGGCACGTTGGCTGGAATAAAAACGCCTGGCAAAGCGCCGGCTTGCCATCAAAATTTTGTTCGGCGATCTACATTCTGAAAGAGAACTAGCAATGCGCAATTTGGTTTTTTTGCCCGGCTTCATGTTGAACCAGGCTTTGTGGGATGACATGCGTGAGGACCTATCGACGTTGGGACAAATGTATTTCGGCGATCTCGGGCGAGACGATTCACTGGCGGCAATGGCCGATCGGGTATTAGCGCAAGCGCCGGAAGAGTTTGTCTTGCTGGGTTTTTCGATGGGTGGTTTTGTGGCTCAGGCGATCGCGCTCAAAGCGCCACAGCGCGTGCGCGGCCTGGCCTTGCTCAATACCTCTTCACGTCCGCAAAGTGCGCAGGAATCTGCGGCCACGCTGGCGCAGATCGCGCTGGCCGAAGGCCGGCCCTTCAAGGGCTTGACCTCGCGGGCGCTGGCTTCGGCACTGCATCCTACGCGTGCCGCTGACAGCGTTTTGTTGCAACGCTTGCAAGCGATGGCGCTGGATAACGGCAAGGAAGTTTTTTTACGCCAACTGGCGACGCTGCGCGACGGCAGTTATGCTGACTTGCAGGAGGTCACCTGTCCCGTCTTGATTGTCGCCAGTGATGCCGATCGTTTGCGTTCGGTGGAAGAATCTGCGGAGATGGCGCGCCGCATTCCGGCAGCACGTTTTGAGATTGTTGCTGATTGCGGACATATGACGCCGTTGGAAAAACCGCAGGAATTATTTCGCATCATCAATGACTGGATCGTTGATGCCACACTGTAGATGCTGGGGCTGAATCTGAATCTGAATCTGGCCCTGACTACGGCCTTGCACGCCGCCTGTTAAGCTCAGGCGGCGCCGACTGTCATGCGCTTAGCGCGGCTTGTTGCGCGAATTGCCGTCGCCGTGACGGTACGGCGCATCACTGACGTGGTTAAGATGGTCGTTGTCGTTGTGCTCTTTACGTCGTATGTCGTCAGACTGGATGGGTTCCTGCTGTAGATGGGTTTTACTTTCTGAGCGCGGGTGGCGGTCTTTTCTGGTGCGGAGAAAACTGGTCATAAAATCCTCGCTTAGTAAAGTGTATGAAGACGGTACGACAAGCAAGTGCCGCAGAAGTGCCGCCAATTTCGATTCATTTACACCAGGCCCGGACAGCCGCGTTGGCGCTGCCCAGGAAGTTGCTATACGACGCGCAAGATTGTCATTCTTACAAAACCAGCCGCTGGCGCGCAGCAACATACTCGCGCTCCAGACGCGTCACCAGTTCGCCCACGCTGGGCACATCATCCATCAGGCCGACGCCCTGTCCAGCACCCCAGATATCGCGCCAGGCCTTGGCCTTGGTGTCGCCGCTGGAACCGAAATTCATCTTGGTCTTGTCTGCTTCGGGCAGATTGTCGGGATCCAGGCCGGCATTGACGATAGATTGCTTCAGATAGTTGCCATGCACTCCGGTAAATAAATTGGTGTAGACCACATCGGCAGCGCTGGAGTCGATGATCGCCTGACGATACTGCTCGCTGACATTGGCTTCCTGGGTCGCCAGCCAACGCGAACCGATGTAGGCCAAGTCAGCGCCCATGGCCTGCGCCGCCAAAATGGCATCGCCGTTGGCGATCGCGCCAGACAGGATCAGCGGACCGTTGAAAAACTTGCGCACTTCGCCCACCAGCGCAAACGGTGACAAGGCACCAGCATGACCGCCGGCGCCGGCAGCCACCAGAATCAGACCATCTACGCCGGCTTCGAGCGCCTTTTGCGCATGGCGGATCGAAATCACGTCATGCAGCACGATGCCGCCATAGCTGTGGATGGCGTCGAGCATTTCCTTCGGTGGCGCGCGCAGGCTGGAAATGATGATCGGTACCTGATGCTTGACGCAGACTTCGACATCATGGGCCAAGCGATCGTTGGACTGGTGCACGATCTGGTTGACGGCGATGGGGCCGATGATGGCTTCAGGATGCGCCTTCTTATAGTCTGCCAGCTCCGCTTGCAATTGCGTCAGCCAGACATCGAGCTGTTCGGCTGGACGGGCATTGAGCGAGGGAAACGAACCGACGATGCCAGCCTTGCATTGGGCCGCAACCAGGGCGGGACCGCTGGCGATGAACATAGGTGAGGCGATCACAGGGAGGCGAAGATGTTGCAGGATAGCTGGCAGGGTCATGGTGGTGTCTCGTTGTTGTAAGAAATAGAAAGGGGCCGATGAATTGCGCTGTTTGATGTCGACGATTATAGGGTAAAAAATATTACGATCGTGCTTTTTATGTTGTATCTTCTCACAACTACTGCGTTTGTCTCGTCTTTTCTATCGGCAAGCGTATTATATTTTTGGCAAGTTGCTTAATCACATGCTAGAACAGCCGGCTGGGAAACAAGCCCTGGCATGAGACTTGCGTGATTTTGGCAGGCAAAACCTGCCTATGTGAAATGCGAACTAAGCGAGGGGGATATGATGGTTACCGTTCTGAGTGTTGTCACAGTTTCTTCGATTGGCATCGTCCTGATATTGGTGGCCGGGCTACACAGCCGCTACCTGCAAGCGCGTCTGAAACAAGTGCGCAGTCGCAACGCGCCGCATTATCGCGCACGCATGCGGCAACCGCACTAAGGGCATTTGAACATGCCGTTGCCGGCACCGATTGCGTGCCCTCAGCGGCTGTTTATTGCGCCAGGCGCTTGGCAGCCAGCGCATTGCCAGCCCGGCTGACCGCCTTACGCCCCAGATGCTGCGAGATGAACTGGCCGGCATCGACCACCAGATCGAGATCGATGCCGGTGGCGATACCCAGTCCCTGCATCATGTACAACACATCTTCGGTCGCCACATTACCGGTGGCACCCTTGGCATAGGGACAGCCGCCCAAGCCCGCCACGGAGGCGTGATAAATCGTGATGCCGGCTTCCAGGCTGGCGTAAATATTGGCCAGCGCCTGGCCATAGGTATCGTGGAAATGCCCTGATAGACCATCAATGCGGAACTCGCGCGCTGCGGCTGCCATCACCGGTGCGACGCGGTTTGGTGTGGCCACGCCGATGGTGTCGGCGATATCGATTTCATCGCAACCGAGGTCGCGTAGACGGGCCACCACATCGGCCACCGAGGCCAGCGACACTTCGCCTTGATAGGGGCAACCGAAGGCGCAACTGACGGCGGCGCGCAGACGCTTGCCATGCTGTTTGGCGGCAGCGGCGACCGGGGCAAAGCGCGCAATCGATTCGGCAATCGAGCAATTGATGTTTTTTTGTGAAAACGCTTCCGATGCAGCGCCAAAAATGACCACTTCATCGACTCCTGCCGCCAGCGCGTCTTCAAAGCCCTTCATGTTCGGTGTCAGCGCGGAATAAAGCACGCCGGGCTTGCGCGTAATGCCTTGCATCACTTCGCTTGAGGTGGCCATTTGCGGCACCCACTTGGGCGACACAAAAGACGCCGCCTCGACATTGACGAAGCCGGCTGCCGTCAGTCTATCGACCAGTTCGATCTTGACGGCGGCAGAAATGGTTTGTTGCTCATTTTGCAAACCGTCGCGTGGACCGACTTCAATGATTTTGACTTTCTCGGGGAAGTGCATGATGTGTGTCTCCTGTGATCACCGTTGGCGGCGTTTTGTTCGGCGCTCTATATACCAGGGGCCAGCGCCACATCGGCAACGGCGGCGCCGGTCATGTCTTGCAATTGCTGCGCAGTCAGATTGAACACCGCGTGTGGATGTCCCGCTGCAGCCCAGATACTGGCAAAGTTAAACAAGTCTTGATCGAGCAACATCAACGGCTTGACCGCATGGCCGATGGGGCAGACGCCGCCAATCACATAGCCGGTCTTCTCGCGCACGAATTTGGCATCGGCCTTGCCGAGCGGGCCGAGCTGCGCGGCCACTTTGGCTTCATCAACACGGTTGCTGCCGCTGGCGATGACGAGCACCGGAGCATCGTCGGAGAGGCGCCGGAAGATAATCGACTTAGCAATTTCGGCCACGCTGCAGCCCAGTCCGGCGGCCGCTTCAGCGGCCGTGCGGCCACTTGCGGGCAGCATTACGACAGGACGGTCATGCTGGCGCGCGGCCAGCAGATCGGCCACGCGTTGCGCCGATTCAGGAAGAGGAGTTGAGGTGTCGTGCATGAAGATTCCTGTTAAACGATTCAATAACCGAGACGGCGATCAACCAGACCCGCTACCGGTGCACCGCTTTGCAATGCAGTCAGTTTTTCAGCGATCTGTTGTGCCGCAATGCTGCGCACCGTCAGTGCCGAAATATGCGGTGTGACGTTGATGCGTGGATCGCGCCAGAACGGATGTTCGGCCGGCAGAGGTTCATGTTCAAACACATCCAGTGTGGCACCGGCCAGTTGTCCTTGCTCCAGCAAGGGTAGCAGATCGGCTTCGACCAGATGGGCGCCGCGCGCCAGGTTGATCAGATAAGCGCCGCGCGGTAATTGCGATAGCGTGTCGCGGTTGAGGATGCCAATGGTGTCCGGCGTCAGCGGCAGCATGCAAATGAGCACGCGGGCAGCTTGCAGAAAATCGCCGAACTCGGCTTGGCCGGCAAAGCTCGTCACGCCGGGCAGCGATTTGTGCGTGCGGCTCCAGCCGCTAACGCTAAAGCCGAAATGCTGCAGGCTCTCGGCAATGCGTTGACCGAGTAACCCCAGGCCGAGTATGCCGATACCGAAATCGCGTTTCTCGTAAGGCGGCAACGGTTCCCATTGTCCGCGTCGCGCCAATTGTTCGTACTGATCGAGGCGGCGGTAGTAACGCAAGGTGGCCTGGGTGGCAAACTCAGCCATTTGCTCGGCCATGCCGCCATCGTCGATGCGTATCAGCGGCAGCTGTTCTGGCACCACGTTGAGTTGCAAAATAGCATCGACACCGGCGCCGAGATTGAAGACGGCCTTCAGTTCAGGATGGCTGCGCAGCATCTCGTGCGGCGGCTTCCAGACGATGGCGTAGTCGGCAGCGGCAGTATCGTCTGGACGCCAGAGCACGATCTCGGCAGCGGGCAGCGCCAGACGCAGTTCGTGCAGCCAGGCGTCCTGATTAGTGGTGTCGGCAGAATGAAATAAGATGCGCATGAATAGGGTCCGAGACTAGCAAGCGAGAGCAGATGATTCTACCTGCAACAGGGTACGACCGCAGCCCTTAGCCGAGGTTGAGCAAATGGGTGCTGTTGCGGCTTGCTGCACCGACTTTGATCAGCTGTGCACTGGCCCACTCTGCCAGCGCGGCATCGCTCCAGCCGAAAAAGCGCCGGTTGCACAAGCTTAGCAAGGGAATCTCTGCCATCATCGCGGCCACGGCATCGAGGGCAATCGCCTGTCGTTCCAGTAGCAGGAATTTAAGCATCACCTTGACCGCATTTTGCGCATTGCGCAGCGGATCGCTTTGCAGATAGTCGAGCCGGGCAAAGGCGCGTGAGAGTGCCGCGCCGACGTCGCCAAACGGCGCGCCATGACCGGGAATGACCAAGCGTACATCGAGGCTGGCAATCAGTTCCAGCGTCGCCCGCACTTCAGCAAAACCGGATTCGCCCTCAAGTTCTGGAAAGACTACGCCGAAACCGGTGTGCCACAGTGCGTCGGCGGAAATCAGCAAGCCATCCTCGGCGCAATACAGCAGCAGTGCGTGCGGATCATGTCCTGGCGCGGCCAAGGCCTGCCAATCCAAATCACCGAGTCGCAGCATGCTGCCATCGTACAGACCATCATCGTAAGTAAAACGCGGGCATTGTTGGCCGGTAGCGCGAAAGCTCAGGGCCGTTTCGTCCCAGCGTGAGACCTTGTCCATCTCGGCGGCAGGAATGCTGGTACGACAGGCGTAGCGCGCCTGCAAGGCGGCGTTGCCGCCACAGTGATCGGAATGCAGATGAGTATTGATCAGCCGGTCCAGTCGCGCGGCTTGTTGTCGTTCCCGCAATACCGTCTCGACCAGCGCCAGGGTTTGCTGCGCATGCGTGACATAGCCGCTATCGACCAAGGCATTGCCCTCGCAGCCGAGCAGCAGAATATTGTTGGACGACAGCCAGCCGCGTTCGAGCACATGTACGCCGGCTGGCAAGTCATGGGGATTGCCGCGCATGGCTTGTCGATTACAAGACAAACGACAGCAGTTGTGTACCCTCGGCCACCTGGTCGCCGACCTGATACAAGACGGTATCAACGGTGCCGGCAGCCGGTGCCGTGATGGTGTGTTCCATCTTCATGGCTTCCATGATCAATAGCGGCGCGCCCTGCGCCACCTCTTGTCCGGGCTCTACCAGCACGGCCACGATCTTGCCCGGCATCGGTGCCGTCAGGCGTCCGCCGGCGTGTTCTTGCTGACCGGCATGGGCCAGCGGGTCATCCCAGCGCAGCACCCGATGGTTGGCGCCATGGAAGATGTGGAAATCGTCCTCGCTGCGCACCACATGGCCGTGGAGGTTGTTGCCGTCCAGCGTGACCAACAGCGCTGCGCCGTCGCGTTGTTGCAGATGCAGTTCCAGGCCCGCTTGTGCCGGTGGTGAGTGCAGCTGCCAACGGCCGGTGCCGTGATAGGTGATGGCAATGTCATAGCTTCCGGCGTCATCGGCGAAGCGCAGGTTGCGCATTAAATTGCTGTTGAGTCGCCAGCCGTTGCTTTGTGCCCACGGGTCGCGCTCGGTCGATGTTTCCTGCGCCAGCAAGGCGGCGGCTGCCAAGGCCAGTGTTTCGATGTCAGGCGCTTGTGGTGCCGGGAACAGGCTGTCGTGGTGACGCGCGATGAGACCGGTATCGAGATCGGCGTCGGTAAATGCACTGCTGCTGGTCAGACGTTGCAAGAAGCTGATATTGCTGGCCAAACCAACGATGCGATATTGCGCCAGCGCCGCTGCCATGTTGGCCAATGCGGCTAGACGATCAGGGCCCCAGACGATCAGTTTGGCGATCATCGGATCGTAGAAGGGCGAGATGGCATCGCCCTGGCGCACGCCGGAATCAATGCGTACCTGTGCTTTGTGCTGTCCTGACGCACTGACGCAAAACTGCACGGCAGGCGGCGTATGCAAATACTGCAAGCTGCCGATGGCGGGCAGAAAACCTTTTTCCGGATTTTCGGCGTAGATGCGCGCCTCAATGGCGTGGCCGTCCAGAGCGAGTTGGTCCTGCCGCAAGGGCAGCGCCTGTCCGGCAGCCACGCGCAGTTGCCACTCCACCAGATCGAGACCGGTGATCATTTCTGTGACTGGATGCTCCACCTGCAGCCGGGTGTTCATCTCCATGAAATAGAAATCGCCTTCGACGCCGTTGGCATAGTCGACGATGAATTCCACGGTGCCGGCGCCGACATAGTCAACCGCCTTGGCAGCAGCCACCGCAGCGGCGCCCATGGCTTGCCGACGTGCGTCGCTGAGGCCGGGTGCCGGTGCTTCTTCCAATACTTTCTGATGACGCCGCTGCACCGAGCAGTCGCGCTCGAACAAATGGATGCACTGGCCATGACTGTCTGCAAAGACCTGGATTTCGATATGGCGCGGACGGGTCAGATATTTCTCGATGAGTACCTTGTCATCACCGAAGCTGCTGGCGGCTTCGCGTTTGCAAGAGGCCAAGGCCGCCTTGAAATCTTCTGCGCGCTCGACGATGCGCATGCCTTTGCCGCCGCCGCCGGCGCTGGCCTTGAGCAGCACCGGATAGGCAATGCGATCGGCTTCACGTTGCAGCAGTTCGGGGTCTTGGTCATCGCCATGGTAGCCGGGCACCAGCGGCACGCCGGCGCGCGCCATCAAGGTTTTGGCGGCCGATTTTGAACCCATGGAGGTCATCGCCGTGGCCGGCGGGCCGATGAAGACTAACCCGGCATCGGCGCAGGCTTTGGCGAAGGCCGCATTTTCCGACAGAAAGCCATAGCCGGGATGGATTGCCTGGGCGCCGCTGGCCAGTGCGACGGCAATGATCTTGTCGCCGCGCAAATAGCTTTCGCTGGCCGCGGCCGGACCGATCAGCAGCGCCTCGTCGCAGGCGCTCACATGTTTGGCATCGGCGTCAGCCGCCGAATAGACCGCCACCGTCTGGATACCCATACGACGCGCTGTGGCGGAGACGCGGCAGGCAATTTCACCGCGATTGGCGATTAAGATTTTCTGGAACATGGTGTCTCCTAGGTACTGACTGTTCTTTTGTTGACCTGCGGTTTGCTGCTTGCATGCGCCAAGGCCTGGCTACATGCGAAAGACGCCGAATTTGGTTTCCGCAATCGGCGCATTGAGCGCGGCGCTCAGACCAAGACCAAGCACGGTGCGGGTATCGGCCGGATCGATGACGCCGTCATCCCACAGGCGCGCCGACGCATAGTAGGGATGGCCTTGATGTTCGTACTGCGCGCGGATGGGGTCTTTGAATGCCGCCTCTTCCTGTGCCGACCAGGTGCCCCCCTTGCCCTCAATGCCATCGCGCTTGACCGTGGCCAGCACGCTGGCGGCTTGCTCGCCACCCATCACCGAGATGCGTGCATTGGGCCACATCCATAAAAAGCGCGGCGAAAACGCCCGGCCGCACATGCCATAGTTGCCGGCGCCGAAACTGCCGCCGATGATCATCGTCAGTTTGGGTACGGCGGCGGTGGAGACGGCGGTAACCATCTTGGCGCCGTTGCGCGCAATGCCCTCGTTTTCCACCTTGCGGCCGACCATGAAGCCGGTGATGTTCTGCAGGAATATCAACGGGATCTTGCGTTGGCAGCACAGCTCGATGAAATGACTGCCCTTGAGTGCCGACTCCGAAAAGAGGATGCCATTGTTGGCGATGATGCCCACCGGCATGCCATACAGATGCGCGAAGCCACAGACCAAAGTGGTGCCGTAACGGGCCTTGAATTCGTCGAAGACACTATCGTCGACCACGCGCGCGATCACTTCGCGTACGTCAAATGGTTTGCGCGTATCGGTCGGGATGATGCCGTACAGTTCATGCGCCGGGTAGCGCGGTTCCAGTGATGCCTTGACGGCCAGTTGCACCGGTTTCTGACGATTCAGATTGGCAACAATATCGCGCGCAATGGCCAGCGCATGCAGGTCGTTTTGCGCTAGATGATCGACCACGCCCGAGAGTCGGGTGTGGACATCGCTGCCGCCGAGTTCTTCGGCGCTGACCACTTCGCCGGTGGCAGCCTTCACCAGTGGCGGGCCGGCCAGAAAAATGGTGCCCTGATCCTTGACGATGATGGACTCATCGCTCATGGCCGGAACATAAGCGCCGCCAGCGGTGCAGGAGCCCATCACCACGGCGATCTGGGCAATCCCCTTGGCCGACAGATTGGCCTGGTTGAAGAAGATGCGGCCGAAATGATCGCGATCCGGAAAGACTTCATCCTGATTCGGCAAATTGGCGCCGCCGCTGTCGACCAGATAAATGCAGGGCAGGTGATTGAACTCGGCAATTTCCTGGGCGCGTAAATGCTTCTTGGCAGTCAGCGGATAGTAGGTGCCGCCCTTGACGGTGGCATCGTTGCAGACAATCATGCATTCCTGCCCGGCGATGCGGCCGATGCCGGTGATGATGCCGGCTGAAGGCGCTGCATCCCTATCATGTTCGCGATACATGCCATAGGCTGCCAGTTGCGACAGTTCCAGGAACGGTGTGCCCGGATCGAGCAGCATCTGCACCCGGTCGCGCGGCAGCAGCTTGCCGCGCGCCAGATGCTTGGCACGCGCCGCTTCACCGCCGCCTTGCGCGATCACCGCGATTTTTTGCTTGAGATCGTCGACGATGATTTGCATGGCGGCGGCGTTGCTCTGGAATTCTTCACTGCGTGGATTCAGTTTGCTGTCGATGTGCGGCATGTCATCCTCATCATTTCATGATTTATTGGTCGTCCGGAAAAGCACCGTCGACGTAATACCAACGTCGCTGCCCGGCGGTATCTGCCTGGCGTACGAAACTACTGACTTCGTGCAGACGATGGGCCCGCCCGCCCACCTTGAAGCGCGCGATGAACTCTACTGTGGCCTCATCGCTGTCTTTGATGTGCTGATGTTTGAGCACGTCCAGCCCCAGCCATTTGACACCGGGCTCGCCGGTCAGTGTTTCGGCCGGTAGGGTGTCGGGATGCCAGGTGGCGCGCAGGTAGTCTTCGTCACCCAGGGTAAAGGCGCTATAGCGTGAGCGCATCAATTGTTCTGCGGTCTTGGCCAGCGCTGCGCCAGACAGAAAGCGGCCACAGCAGGTCGCCAGTTTGCCTTTGCCGCAAGGACAATCTTGCTGCTTGCTGTTGGTGGCCATCAGATTTTGCCGTTCTTCAACAGCACCTGCAACTGGTCGAAGCGGTCAAAGCCCCAGAATGCTTCGCCGTCAGCGATGACATAGGGGGAGCCGAACACGCCATGCTCAACGGCGGCCGCAACCTCGGCCTTGAGCTGTTCCTTGAGCGTTTCGCCGTTCAAGGCGGCGGCGAGCGCCGTGCGATCAAGGCCGACATCGGCGGCGATGCGCAGTACCTGATCGGCGTTGCTGATATCAATATTCTCGGTAAAGTAGGCGCTATAGAGCGTATGAATAAGGTCGGCGGTTTTTGCCGGCGCAGATTGCTTGCTCCACAACACGGCCCGCGCTGCGGCTTGCGATGAAATCGGAAAGGCGTCCGGTATGCTGAAAAGAATATTGTGCAAGCGCGCCGTGCGCTGCATATCGTGGATGGCATAGGCGCCTTTGAGCGGTATGCCGGCCAGTGGCTCGCTATTGGTCAGCTTGAATATCGGTCCCAGCAAGATGGCATGCCAATTGACTTCACGGTCATACTGAGCGGCCAGTTTTTCGATATGCAGTGAACCGAAATAGCCATAAGGGGAACTGAAGTCAAAATAGAAATCGATCGCTTTGTTCATGATTTTCCTTGGTAGATAAGAGGCCGCTGCGACTTACAGCAATTCAATTGCCATCGCGGTGCCTTCGCCGCCGCCGATGCACAATGCAGCCACACCACGCTTGCCGCCAGTTTTTTTCAGCGCGCCGATGAGCGTGACAATGATGCGGGCGCCGGAGGCACCGATAGGATGGCCAAGAGCACAGGCACCGCCATGAATATTCACCTTGTCGTGCGTGATGCCCAACTCATGCATGGCCGCCATCGGCACCACGGCAAAGGCTTCGTTGATTTCGAACAGATCGACGTCGGCGGTGGTCCAGCCGATTTTTTGGTACAGCTTCTGAATGGCGCTGATCGGTGCAGTCGTAAACCAGTTTGGTTCCTGCGAGTGACGGGCATGACCGACGATGCGGGCAATCGGTGTACTGCCCAGGCGTTTGGCAGTGGATTCGCGCATCAGCACTAACGCAGCGGCACCGTCGTTGATCGAGGAGGAGGACGCTGCGGTGATGGTGCCGTCTTTCTTGAAGGCCGGTTTGAGCGCGGTAATTTTATCGAGCTTGGCTTTGCGCGGGCCTTCATCGCTATCGATGACGACCTCGTCGCTACGTGTGGCGACGGTCAGCGGCACGATTTCCCAGGTAAAGGCGCCGCTGGCGGCGGCTTGTTGCGCACGCTGCACCGAGGCGATGGCGAAGGCATCCTGATCGGCGCGGCTGAACTGGTATTTGGCAGCGCAGTCTTCACCGAAGGTGCCCATGGCGCGACCGCCGCCGCTTTTCTCGTCGCGACTATAGGCATCTTCCAGGCCGTCGAGCATCATGTGATCAAACAGCATGCCGTGGCCGATGCGATAACCGCCGCGCGCCTTGGGGATCAGGTAAGGAGCATTGGTCATCGATTCCATACCGCCGCTGACTACCACTTCATTGGTGCCGCTAAGGATCGAATCGAAGCCGAACATGGTGGCCTGCATGGCCGAGCCGCACATCTTGGACAAAGTGACTGCGCCTGCCGATACCGGGATGCCGGCCTTGATAGCGGCCTGACGGGCCGGAGCCTGGCCCTGGCCGGCCATGAGGCAGTTACCGAACAACACATCCTGCACTGCCTCCGGCGCAACGCCGGCGCGCTCCAACGCGGCCTTAATGGCGGCCGCGCCCAGATCACTGGCGCTCAGTGTCGACAGCTCGCCCTGAAAAGCGCCCATGGGAGTACGGGCGGCACCGACGATGACGATAGGATCATGCATGAGATTCTCCTCAAATGATTAAATCAAAAATAGCGTGTATGGAAATTGGAAGTCAGTTTGAACAGGCGACTAGGCTGTCGTCACATGGTCTCGGCGAACAACTCGCGGCCGATCAGCATGCGGCGGATTTCGCTGGTGCCGGCACCGATCTCGTAGAGCTTGGCGTCACGCCACAGGCGTCCGGCCGGATAGTCGTTGATGTAGCCGTTGCCACCCAAGGCCTGAATGGTTTCACCGGCCATCCAGGTGGCTTTTTCGGCGGCATATAAAATCGCACCGGCGGCGTCCTTGCGCAAGGCGCGTGCGGCATCGGCGTTGCCGGCGCGATCGCAGGCCTGGCCGACAGCATAGACATAAGCTTTGCAAGCCATCATGGTGGAATACATATCGGCGATCTTGCCCTGCATGAGTTGAAATTCGCCGATGGCCTGGCCGAACTGGCGGCGCTCATGCACATACGGCACGACCACATCCATACAGGCTTGCATGATGCCCAACGGTCCGCCCGCAAGCACTGCGCGTTCGAAGTCGAGGCCCGACATCAAGACGTTGACGCCGCGGCCGAGGCCACCGAGGATATTTTCTTGCGGCACTTCACAATCCTGAAACACCAGTTCGCCGGTGTGCGAGCCACGCATGCCCAGCTTGTCGAGTTTCTGCGCCACGGAAAATCCCGGGAAATCTTTCTCCACCAGAAAAGCGGTCATGCCACGCGCGCCTGCGGCCAGATCGGTCTTGGCGTAGACCACCAGGACGTCGGCATCGGGGCCGTTGGTGATCCACATCTTGTTGCCATTGAGCACATAGCGGTCGCCCTTTTTATCGGCGCGCAGTTTCATGCTGACGACGTCAGAGCCGGCATTGGGTTCTGACATCGCCAGGGCGCCGATGAAGTCGCCCGAAATCAGTTTGGGTAGGTAGGCATTTTTTTGTGCGCTAGTACCGTTGCGTTTGATCTGGTTCACGCACAGATTGGAGTGGGCGCCATAGGACAGGCCGACTGAGGCCGAGGCGCGTGAAATTTCTTCGAGCGCTACGATATGCGCCAGATAGCCCATCGCCGCGCCGCCATACTCTTCATCGGCGGTGATGCCGAGCACCCCAAGTGCCCCCATTTTCTTCCACAAGTCCATCGGGAATTGGTCGTTGCGATCGATTTCGGCAGCGCGCGGCGCAATTTCGGCCTGGGCAAATTCAGCGACCGCAGCGCGTAGCGCGGCAATGTCTTCACCGTGATCAAAAGTCAAACCTGGCAAGTGCATCATGTTGTGTCTCCTGGAGGAAAGGGGGCCGTTTCGACGGCTATTTTTGCGTTGACGTTAACGTAAATCAAAAGTTGCATGCTGCCTGTATTTTGCACAAGTCGTGCATATTGCCGGCTTGCTTTCAGGCAGATTTTCGAGAGGCCGCAGCGCGCTTGGCAGGCGCTTTTGCGGGTGCCAAGGTTTGCAGCAACTGTAGGCATTCGGCTTCGTGCGCGGCAATCTCGGCTAACGTTGTTTCGAGATCTTCGCGCTGACGCTCAAGCTTTTCGCGGTGCTGTGTGAGCACACCGAGAAAACGTGTGAGCTGCGACTTGGTATCTTTGGGGGACTCGTACATGTCAACCAGGCTCTTGATTTCCGACAAGCTCAGGCCAAGGCGTTTGCCGCGCAAGGTAAGCTTCAACCGGATTCTTTCGCGCGCTGCGTAGACGCGATTGCGGCCGCCAGTGCCTTCGCGTTTCGGGCTCAGCAGGCCTTGATCTTCGTAGAAGCGAATGGTACGCGGCGTGATGTCGAATTCCTTGGCCAGCTCGGTAATGGTATAGGTCGGCATGATCTCTCGGCAGTGGCACTTTACGTTAACGTAAAGTATATTGTAGGCTGCTCTGCCAAAAATGAAAACTGCGAAAATCAATAAGGTCTGGATTTGTTTCAGGAATGAAGCAAACGATGTATTGTTGATTTATCAATTTTTTGTACGCAACGTTCTTTTACGACTAGTCCGGATATCCCATGAATGCTCTCGAATCCCAGCTTGAATACACCTTCGGCGACACCTTGCCGGCCTTGGGTTCAACCCTTGAAGTTGCACCCGGCGTGTTGTGGTTGCGCATGGGATTGCCATTCGCGCTGGACCATATCAACTTATGGTTGCTGGAAGATGAGTTCGAGACGCCGGCCGGCCGCGTGCGCGGTTGGACTGCAGTCGATTGCGGGATCGCGACCGATGCCACGCGCGCCAACTGGGAGACCTTGTTCACCACGCAATTGCGTGGCTTGCCGATTGTGCGGGTACTGGTCACGCATTGCCATCCTGATCATGTCGGACTGGCCGATTGGTTGTGTCAGCGCTGGCAGGCGCCGCTGTGGATGAGTGCCGGTGAGTATGCTTTTGCGCGCCTGATGTCGGCCGGTTTGCCGGGCGCCGACGGCGGCGCTGCGGCGCCGCATTTCCGCGCGCATGGTCTCACGGATCATGAGCAGATCGTCAAGTTGCAAGGTCGCAATCACTATTATCAAGAGCTCGTGCCCAGTATGCCGCTGGCCTATACCCGCCTGCAGGATCAGCACACGATACGCATCGGCGCGCGTGATTGGCGCATCATTACCGGCTTCGGGCATTCACCGGAACATGTCTCGCTGGTTGCCGAAGCGGATGGCTTGATGATTTCCGGCGACATGTTGTTGCCGCGCATTTCCACCAATGTCTCGGTGTTTGCCATTGAGCCGCAGGCAAATCCGGTGCAGCAATATATGGATTCTCTGCAGAAATATCTTGATTGCGGACTGGCCGCCGAGACCCTGGTACTGCCTTCGCACGGCAAGCCGTTTCGCGGCGCCCACACGCGCATTGCGCAATTGCTTGAGCATCACCGCGCGCGTCTGCAAGAAGTGCTGCAGGCCTGCGCTACGCCGCAATCGGCAGTGGATATTCTGCCGGTGATGTTCAAGCGACCGCTCGACACGCATCAACTCAGTTTCGCCTTGGGTGAGGCGCTCGCGCATTTGCACAAACTTTGGTACGACGGCCTGCTGCAGCGCCGTCTGGACGACGACCAGGTATACCGCTTCAGCACACGCTGAGGGAAATAAAAAAGGCTGCCGCGGCAGCCTTTTTCAATCGATCGGAACTGTGCTCAACGTGCGCCTGCGCGTTGCTTGAGCTCACGTTCTTCTTTTTGCATTTTGGTCTTGATGCGATTGCGCTTTAACGGCGACAGGTACTCCACGAATACCTTGCCTTTGAGGTGATCCATTTCATGCTGGATGCAGACCGCCAGCAAACCATCGGCTTCCACTTCAAATTGCTTGCCATCGGCATCAAAGGCACGCGCCTTGACTCGCGCCGGACGTTCAACACCATCGTAGACGCCGGGAACCGACAGGCAGCCTTCGTCGTAGAGCTGTAATTCTTCACTGGCCCAGATGATTGTCGGATTGATCAGCACGCGCAATTCGTTGCCAGTATCGGAGACGTCGATGACCACAATCTGCTCATGCACATCAACCTGGCTTGCGGCCAGGCCGACGCCGGGTGCGTCATACATGGTCTCGGCCATGTCGGCGACCAACTGCTTGAGCCGTTCGTCAAACACGGTGACAGGTTTGGCGATCTTGTGCAGACGCGGGTCGGGGTAACGGAGGATGTTCAATAAGGCCATACGAAATGAGTAACTGAGCTATTCAGCATAGCTGAGGGTTGTTCTTGCTAGTTCAAGGATTTGTGGGCAGAATGCATTTTATTGTCAAATTGACAATAATTCCATGCGGCAAAGCTTCCCAGCCGACTTCGGCTGCCGTCCGCAATGGGACCTGAATGAAAAATTTTAGCATATAGACGCTGGTGCGGGTGCTCGGGCCACAGAGGCGGCGCTCAGGATACCCAGAACATGCCAGCAGAAGGCGACTACGGAAAAAGAGGTATTGATGGCTTCAATTGACGATCAGCGCGAGCTCGGCGCTTGGCTACAGCTGATGCAGACAGACGGGGTGGGCACTGAAACCGCACGCCGTCTGTTAACTGCGTTTGGCAGTCCGGCCCAAGTGTTGCAGGCAGAGATTGACCAACTGCGCACCATCGTGAGCGAGCGTCATGCGCGGGCATTGGCCGCCGCGCCAGGCGCTGCGCTGCAAGACAAGATCGAACGGGCACTGCAATGGGCTGTGTTGCCGGGTCATCGCATCATGACGCTAGGCGATCAGGATTATCCGCAGGCCCTGCTCAACATCGCCGACCCACCATTGTTGCTGTACCTCATAGGGCATGCCGAGCTACTGTCGCAGCCAGCGTTAGCGGTGGTCGGTAGCCGCAATGCAACGACGCAAGGCAAGCTGCATGCCCAACGTTTTTCAGCTGCGCTCAGCCATGCCGGCGTGACCGTGGTCTCGGGCTTGGCGCTGGGCATTGACGCTGCTGCGCATGAGGGCGGTTTGCGTGGCATTGGCGCCAGTGTTGCGGCCATTGGTACCGGCATCGACATCGTCTATCCGGCATGCAACGGCAAGTTGGCGCAACAACTTGCCGAGCACGGTTGCATCGTTAGCGAATACGGTCTTGGCATGCCGCCGCTGGCGGCCAATTTCCCGCGTCGCAATCGCATCATTTCTGGACTTGCGCGTGGCGTGCTGGTGGTCGAGGCGGCGGCGCAATCGGGCTCGCTCATTACGGCGCGCACGGCGCTGGAGCAAGGTCGTGATGTGTTCGCGATTCCCGGTTCGATCCACTCGCCCTTGTCCAAGGGGTGTCATTTACTGATCAAGCAAGGGGCCAAATTGGTGGAGTCAGTGGACGATATTTTGGATGAATTGGGAAGTCTGTCCGCGCGCGCCATTGCACCTGCCGCGACGGTGTCCATCGATGCGAATGACAGCGCGCTGCTGCAGGCAATTGGTTTTGATCCGCAGGCGCTGGATGTGTTGAGTGCGCGTAGTGGACTCGATGCCGCAAGCTTGCAGGCCCAGTTGTTGACGCTGGAATTGGAGGGGGCGGTGGAATCCTTGCCTGGAGCGCGTTATCGGCGTGTCAACTAAGCTCGCAACGTGGTGCCAATGCGACTCTTTTTTCATAGCAATTTGAACATTTTGCAGAAAGATATTCAGCGTAAATTCACAATTCCTGCCATACTGAACCGGCAGACTTGTGTTGTCTCAACCTTCGCGATAGAGTAGAGCCATGTTTGACGTCCTTGTTTATCTTTACGAAACTTACTATCGCCCCGATGCCTGCCCTGAACCAGCAGCCTTGGTCAAGAAATTGTCTGCGATTGGTTTTGAAGAAGAAGAAATCTCCAAGGCACTCGGTTGGCTGACCGATCTGGAAGAAGCCAATCACGAGTTCGCCGTTCAATATCCCCAGCAAACCGCTTTCTCTTTTGGCATACGTGTGTACGCCGAGCAAGAAATGGACGTGCTGGGCACCGAAGCGGTCGGCTTTATCCAATTCCTTGAATCAGCCAAGATGCTTAATCCGATTCAACGGGAGATCGTGATCGAGCGTGCACTCGCCGTTGGCGAAGCGCCGGTCGCGCTGGACAAGCTCAAAGTCATCGTCCTGCTGGTGTTGTGGAGTCAGGGCAAGGAGCCCGATGGACTCATGTTCGACGAATTGTTTCTCGACGAAGACGACACTGAACCCCGCCTGTTGCACTAAATTGGACCGTCGTTTGTAGCGGCAGATACGTCTGCCGCCAGCCACAGGCAAGCCACAGCGCTTGCCGTTTGCGCAGCAACGCGCTTATCATTCCCCCCGCAATCGCTGAATATTGGCTAGTATATAAAAAGCGTATTGCCAGCATGCAATGCGAATGTTGTATCGGATGCCTCATTTTAGTGCTCTAGAGCATTGTTAATTTGTTATCGGATTACCGTTTGTATTCTCTTCGCATCCTCTTTTGAGATCATATTTATGAGCAAGACCCTCATCATTGCCGAGAAGCCCTCTGTCGCGAATGACATCGCGAAGACCCTCGGCGGCTTTACCAAGCACGATGAGTACTTTGAATCCGACGAATACGTATTGTCCTCGGCCGTAGGCCATCTGCTCGAAATCGCGGTACCTGAGGAATACGACGTCAAACGCGGCAAGTGGACATTTACGCATTTACCGATGATCCCGCCGCATTTCGCCCTGAACCCGATTGCGAAAACCGAGTCTCGCCTCAAAGCCCTGGCCAAGTTGATCAAGCGCAAGGATGTCACTGGCCTCATCAACGCCTGTGACGCGGGCCGCGAAGGGGAACTTATTTTTCGTCTGATTGCGCAATACACCAAGGCCAAGCAGCCGGTGCAACGGCTGTGGCTGCAATCGATGACGCCTGGCGCCATCCGCGACGGCTTTGCCAATCTGCGCCGCGATGAAGACATGTTGCCGCTGGCCGATGCCGCGCGTTGCCGCAGTGAGGCCGACTGGCTGATCGGCATCAACGGCACGCGTGCCATGACTGCTTTCAATTCGAAGGAAGGCGGCTTCTATCTGACCACGGTCGGTCGCGTGCAAACGCCGACCTTGTCGATCGTGGTTGAGCGCGAAGAGAAGATCAAGAAATTCGTGCCGCGCGACTACTGGGAAGTGCGCGCCGAGTTTGTCTGCGCCGCCGGCATCTACGAAGGGCGCTGGCTCGACAAGCAGCACAAGAAAGACGAGAACGATCCTGAAAAGCGTGCCGAGCGCCTGTGGAGTGTCGCTGCGGCGGAATCCATCGTGGCCGCTTGCCGCGGCAAGATCGGCAGCGTCACCGAAGAATCGAAGCCGACCACGCAAATGGCGCCGGGTCTGTTCGACCTCACCAGCCTGCAACGCGAAGCCAATTCCCGTTTCGGCTTCTCGGCAAAAAACACGCTCGGTCTGGCCCAGGCCTTGTATGAAAAACACAAAGTACTGACCTATCCGCGTACCGATTCGCGGCACTTGCCGGAAGACTATCTGCAAACCGTGAAAGAAACACTGGAAGCGGTGTCGGAAAACAATAATTACCATCAGTTCTCCAAGCAGATCCTCAACAAGGGCTGGGTCAAGCCGAACAAACGCATCTTTGACAACACCAAGATCAGTGATCACTTTGCGATCATCCCCACGCCGCAAGTGCCCAAGAACCTGTCGGAACCGGAACAAAAGCTCTACGACCTGGTGACACGCCGTTTCATGGCAGTGTTTTTCCCAGCCGCCGAGTTCCAGGTCACCACGCGTTTCACCGAAGTCTCAGGCCATCAGTTCAAGACCGAAGGCAAGGTCATGATCAATCCGGGTTGGCTGGCGATCTATGGCAAGGACGTGGTCGACGAGAAGGATGAAAACAGCGGCACGCTGGTCGCAGTCGCCAAGGATGAGAAGGTCAAGACCGACAAGATCACGGCCAATGGCCTGGTCACCAAGCCGCCCGCACGGTATAGCGAAGCCACGCTGCTGTCGGCCATGGAAGGCGCCGGCAAGCTGATCGATTCGGATGAGCTGCGCGAAGCGATGGCCGGCAAGGGCTTGGGTACGCCTGCCACGCGTGCGGCCATCATCGAAGGTTTGCTCAACGAAAAATATCTGCTGCGCGAAGGCCGGGAAATGATTCCCACGGCCAAGGCATTCCAGTTGATGACCTTGTTGCATGGCCTTGGCGTGGACGAACTGACCGAGCCGGAACTGACCGGTGGCTGGGAGCAGAAGCTGGCGCAGATGGAGCGCGGCAAGATCAGTCGCGAGGAATTCATGCGCGAGATTGCGCAGATGACGCAGATCATCGTCAAGCGTGCCAAGGAATACAACAACGACACCATCCCCGGCGACTACGCCACTTTAAAGACGCCATGCCCGAATTGCGGCGCCGTAGTGAAGGAAAACTACCGCCGTTTTGCCTGCACCAAATGCGAATTTTCGATGAGCAAGGTGCCTGGCAGCCGCCAGTTCGAAATTCCTGAAGTCGAAGAGTTGCTGGCCAATCGCACGATCGGTCCGTTGCAAGGCTTCCGTTCCAAGATGGGGCGACCGTTCGCGGCGATCCTGAAGATTTCGCGTGACAACGAAATCAACAATTTCAAGCTGGAATTTGACTTTGGCCAGAACGATGGCGAAGGTGAAGGCGGCGAAGCGGTTGATTTCAGCGAACAGACCTCGCTCGGACCTTGTCCTAAATGCGCCAGCGGCGTCTATGAAATGGGTCTGGCTTATGTCTGCGAAAAGACGATGGCCAAGCCCAAGGCTTGCGATTTCCGCAGCGGCCGCATCATCTTGCAACAGGAAATTCTGCCTGAACAAATGATCAAGCTGTTGAACGACGGCAAGACAGACTTGTTGCCTGGGTTTGTCTCGCAACGCACACGGCGGCCGTTCAAGGCTTTCCTGTCGCGCGGCAAGGACGGCAAGATCAGCTTTGAGTTTGAGGAGCGCAAGGCCAAGGCACCGGCCAAGGGCAAGGCTGCTGCTGACGGTGAAGAGGCGGCAGATGCCAAACCGGCAGCCAAGAAAGCCCCGGCCAAAGCGGTCAGCAAGGTGGCGGCCAAACCGAAACCAGCCGCCAAGAAGCCAGCGGTACGCAAGGCCGCGCCGAAGAAAGCCGCTGCCGCTTAATTGCGTTGCTTGCAAAAAGCCCCCGCCCTGCTGCCAGGACGGGGGCTTTTTTATTGCTGGAAATTCGCTTCAGTTCTGATAATCGATGGTCAGCGGCGCATGATCAGAGAAACGTTGCTCCTTGTAGATCGCAGCGGTGCGAGCCTTGCCAGCGATGCCGGCGGTGGCGATGTGATAATCGATGCGCCAACCGACGTTATTGGCCCAGGCCTGACCGCGGTTGCTCCACCAGGTATAGGCTTCGCCGGTGGTCTGCGGATGTACTACCCGATACACGTCGACCAGACCCAGTTCGACGAACAGGCGGGTCAGCCAGGCGCGTTCCTCTGGCAGGAAACCCGAATTCTTTTGATTGCTCTTCCAGTTCTTCAGGTCGATTTCCTTGTGGGCAATATTCCAGTCGCCGCAGATGACAATCTCGCGACCACTCGCCTTGAGCATCTGCAGGTGCGGCAAAAACACCTCCATGAAGCGGAATTTAGCCTGCTGGCGCTCTTCGCTGGAGGAGCCTGAGGGGCAGTAGAGGGAAATCACTGTGAGGTCGCCAAAGTCGCATTCCACGTAGCGGCCTTCATCGTCGAATTCTGTTTCGCCAAAACCGACTCGCACCGCGTTCGGTTTGCGCTTGCTGTACAGGCCGACACCGGAATAACCCTTCTTCTGGGCATAGTGAAAATGGCCGACATAACCGGCCGGCGCCAGGAATTGCTCCACCATGTCGGCTTCCTGGGCTTTGAGCTCCTGCACGCAGATGAAGTCGGCAGATTCCTTGGCAATCCATTCGAAGAAGCCCTTCTTGGCGGCGGAGCGAATCCCGTTGAGATTGGCGGAAACGATTTTTGGCATGGGGAAACTCGTGTAAAAGTCAGGCGCGTAGCATACCCGATTCATTTAAAATGTGGGTCTCACAGCATTCTGCCGACGTGCAGGGCGTGCTGCACAGACAATTTTCCAGGGATGCATTTTGAGCAATTTACGACAAGAATTCATTGAGTTTGCCGTCTCGGCGGGCGTGTTGCGCTTCGGCGAGTTTATTACCAAGGCTGGCCGCACTTCGCCTTATTTCTTCAACGCCGGCTTGTTCAACGAAGGCGCGATGCTGGGCAAGGTGGCGCAGTTTTACGCACAGACGTTGCAGCAATCGGGTCTGCAATACGACATGCTGTTTGGTCCCGCCTACAAGGGCATCACGTTGGCGTCGGCCACAGCGGTGGCGCTGGCCGGTGATGGTCGTAACGTGCCGTTTGCCTACAACCGCAAGGAAGCCAAAGACCATGGCGAAGGCGGCACCATTGTCGGCGCCAAGCTGCAAGGGCGTGTGGTCATCATTGACGATGTGATTTCGGCCGGTACTTCGGTGCGCGAATCGGTGGACATGATCCGTGCCGCCGGCGCCACGCCATGCGCGGTGCTGATCGCACTCGATCGCATGGAGCGCTCCGGCAAGGACGATGCACTGTCGGCCCATTCAGCGGTGCAGGAAGTGTCGCAGGCTTACGGCATGCCGGTGATCTCGATTGCCAATCTTAACGATCTGCTGGAATACCTGGAGCAGGGTGGCGCTGCTGCGCAACTGGCGCAATACAAGGATGCTGTGGCGGCTTATCGTACGCGCTACGGGGTTTGAGTGGGTAGTGCATTACGGCGGTTAAGACGATTAGAGGCCCTCGCGGGCCTCTTTTTTATTGCCGCATCAGAACGGCACGTCGCCTTCTACGGTCGTGCGATACAGCGTGCGGCGCAGATGTTGGGGTGTGATGGCAGCGTAATGCACGGTGCTGCGGTTGTCCCAGAATACGATATCGTGCGCGCGCCATTTGTGGGTGTAGACATTCTCGGCACGGATGGTGTGCTCATGCAGGTATTTCAGCAGGGCATCGCTCTCATCGCGTGGCAGGCCGACGATGTGGGAAGTAAATCCTTCACTGACGAACAGCGCCTTGCGGCCGTTTTCCGGATGCGTGCGAATGACCGGGTGTTCGACTTCGGGCACTTCATCAATCTGCTTTTGCGTCAGGTCGACGCGCCATGGCGACAATTTTTGCAGCCGCTTGTAGCGATACACGTAGGAATGCACGGCGCGGCGCCCTTCCAAGGTCTTCTTGACGTCTGCCGGCAGCGTATCATAGGCATTGAACATGTTGGCGTACAGCGTATCGCCCTGCTCCGGCGGCAACTCTTGCGCATACAGGAGCGACCCCAGGCTGGGCTTGGGCATGTACGACAAATCCGAATGCCAGTCGGCACCGGCGTCGACCAGTCCGATAGGCTGACCATTTTCAATCACGTTGGAGACGATCAGAATTTCGGGATGGTGCTGCAGATGGAAACGATTGAGCACATGCACCTGCAGCGGACCGAAACGACGGCTGAAGGCGATATGCTGCTCGGGGGGGATGCGCTGATCGCGGAACACCACGACGCCATGCTTGACCAACGCTGCGCGAATCTCGGCAAGGCCTTGTTCGGACAGCGGCCGATTGAGATCAAGACCGTTGATTTCAGCGCCGAGCGGACCATCGAAGGCGCGGATGCTGAAACTGTCGGTCGATGCAGGGGGGGCGGGACGAAATGCTGAGGTGATGGCGCTGGACATGGCTTGGTGTCGTTGCAAAACGTTAAGCGAAACCTCCATTACACTCGCCACCTCTGTCGAGAACAAGGAATAAGTTCGCATATCCATATGCGTTTTATCAATGGAGCATAAAAAAGCCGCTGCGTGGGCAGCGGCTTTTAGTGATGCAATGACAATAACTTAAGCGCTCAGTTTCTTGCGCAGCAACTCTGTCAGCTGGGCTGGATTGGCTTTGCCCTTGGTGGCCTTCATGGCTTGGCCGATCAGGGCATTGATGGCTTGTTCCTTGCCCGAGCGGAATTCGGCAACCGACTTCTCATTGGCGGCCAACACCTGTTCCACAATCGCTTCTAACGCGCCGCTGTCGGAAATTTGCTTCAAGCCCTTGGCTTCGATGATGTCGTCGGCCAGCGATGCTTTGTCGGAGCGGGCTTCCCACATGGCGCCAAAGACTTCCTTGGCGATCTTGTTGGAAATGGTGCCGTCGGCAATACGCTTGAGCAGCAAGGCCAATTGCACGGCGCTGACCGGTGTGGCAGCGATGTCGGTGTCTTCCCGGTTGAGGGTGGAGGCAACGTCGCCCATGAGCCAGTTGGCGGCCGGTTTGGCCTGTTCGCGGCCAGCGGCGTTGACCACCGACTCAAAGTAGGCGGCGATGCCCTTCGATTGCGTCAACACGGCAGCGTCGTATTCGGTCAGGGCGAAATCGCGCACGAAACGTTCGCGCATGGCGCCCGGCAATTCCGGCATGGTGGCGCGTACACGTTCTATCCACTCCTGTGCGATCACCAGCGGTGGCAAGTCGGGATCGGGGAAGTAACGGTAATCCTGTGCGTCTTCCTTGCTGCGCATGGAGCGCGTTTCTTTCTTGTCTGGATCGTACAGGCGGGTCTCCTGCACCACGCGGCCGCCGTCTTCGATCAATTCGATCTGGCGCCGCACTTCGTAGTTGATGGCGTCTTCCATGAAGCGGAACGAGTTGAGATTCTTGATCTCGCAACGGGTGCCGTATTCTGCTTGTCCGACTGGACGCACCGAGACGTTGGCATCGCAGCGGAACGAGCCTTCCTGCATGTTGCCGTCGCAGATGCCCAGCCACATCACCAACGAATGCAGCGCCTTGGCGTAGGCGACCGCTTCGGCGGCGCTGCGCATATCGGGTTCGGTGACGATTTCCAGCAGTGGCGTACCGGCGCGATTAAGGTCGATGCCGGTCATGCCCTGGTAGTCTTCATGCAGCGATTTGCCGGCATCTTCTTCCAGGTGGGCGCGGGTCAGTTGCAAGGTCTTGATTTCGCTCTTGCCGTCTTTTTCGAGCACGAAGGAAATCTTGCCACCTTGCACCACCGGAAGCTCGAACTGGCTGATCTGGTAGCCCTTGGGCAGATCGGGATAAAAATAATTCTTGCGTGCAAATACCGAGCGTGGCGCAATCGTGGCGCCAATGGCGAGGCCGAACTGGATGGCGCGTTCCACTGCACCGCGGTTGAGCACCGGCAATACGCCGGGCAGCGCCAGGTCGACCGGGCTGGCCTGGGTGTTGGGAGCGGCGCCGAACTGGGTCGATGAGCCGCTGAAAATTTTGGATTGGGTCGAAAGCTGCGTATGCGTTTCCAGACCGATGACGACTTCCCACTGCATGGTGACCTCTTCAAACTTTATCTGTGCTGTTGCATGATGGCCTGCGCCGGCTTAGGCCGGTGTGCGCAGGTGCCAGTCGGTGGCTTGCTGGTATTGATGCGCGACATTGAGCAGGCGCGCTTCTTCGTAGTAATTGCCGATGATTTGCAGACCGACAGGACGGCGGGCATTCTTCTCGCCCTGGCCAAAACCGCAAGGGATGGACATGCCGGGCAAGCCCGCCAGGCTGGTCGAGAGCGTGAAAATATCGGCCAGATAGTTGGCGACCGGGTCGTCGGTCTTGTCGCCCAGATCCCATGCCACCGTCGGCGACACCGGGCCCATGATGACGTCACATTGACGCTCGGGACCGGTCAGCGCGCGCTGGAATTCTTGTGCAATCAGGCGGCGGATTTTTTGCGCCTGCAGGTAGTAGGCGTCGTAATAACCATGCGACAGCACATAGGCGCCGACCAGGATGCGGCGTTTGACTTCGTCGCCGAAACCTTCGGCGCGCGACTTCTGATACATGTCGGCCAGATCCTTGTAATCAGCGGCGCGGTGGCCGTAACGTACGCCGTCAAAGCGCGACAGATTGGATGAGGCTTCGGCCGGTGCAATCACGTAATAGACCGGGATCGACAGCTCGGTTTTCGGCAACGAAATATCAACCAGGGTCGCGCCCAGTTTTTCATATTCGCGCAGTGCCGCGCGCACCGCTTGCTCGACATCGGCAGCCAGACCGGCGCCGAAAAATTCGCGCGGAACACCAATGCGCAAGCCTTGCAGATTCTCGTTGAGCGAGCGCGTGAAGTCTTCCTTGGGGCGCTCCAGGCAGGTCGAATCGCGTTCATCGAAAGCAGTCATGGCGTTGAGCAAGAGGCCGCAGTCTTCGGCCGTCTTGGCAATCGGGCCGCCTTGATCGAGCGAAGAGGCGAAGGCGATCATGCCGTAGCGCGACACGCTGCCATAGGTTGGCTTGATGCCGGTGACGCCGCATAACGAAGCCGGTTGGCGGATCGAGCCGCCAGTGTCGGTGGCGGTTGCTGCCGGCGCCAGGCGCGCAGCGATAGCGGCGGCTGAACCGCCAGAGGAACCACCGGGCACAGCAGTTTTGTCCCAAGGATTTTTAACCGCGCCAAAATAGGAGTTTTCGTTGGCCGAGCCCATGGCGAATTCGTCGCAATTGAGTTTGCCCAGCGTCACCGTGCCAGCCGCGTTGAACAGCTCGACCACGGTAGCGTCGAACGGGCTCGTATAATTTTCCAGCATGCGCGAGCCCGCCGTGGTGCGCCAGTCGCGGGTGACGAACAAGTCTTTGTGGGCGATCGGGATGCCGGTCAGGGGCGTGACGTCGCCGCTGGCCAAGCGTTGATCCGCCCGTGCGGCTTGCTGCAGTGTCAATGCGCGATCCACATGCAGGAAAGCATTGAGGTCGCTTTGCGCGATCCGGTCCAGGAACAGCGTGGCCAGTTCGGTGGCTGAAATTTTCTTGGCCTGCAACAACGTCGAAAGCTCTTTGATGGTCTTGGTATGCATGGAAAATGTTTTTTCAGTGTCTGAGATACGGCGGCACAGCAGGGCGTGTTATTCGATGACCTTGGGCACCAGATAGAGCCCGTCTTGTGTGGCCGGCGCCGGTTGCTGGTAAGCTTCGCGATGATTGGACTCGGTCACGCCGTCGTTGCGTAGGCGTAGTGCCAGGTCGGCAGTAAGAGCGGCGATCGGATGGCTCAATGGTTCAATGCCGCTGGTGTCAACGGCTTTCATCTGCTCGACCAGCGCGAAAATGCCATTAAGTTTGGTCAAGGTTAGCTCAGCTTGTTGCTCTGTCAATTCCAGGCGGGACAGATTGGCAATGCGTTTAACATCGGAAAGGGCAAGAGTCATGATGGGAATGGTGCGCACCGTGCGCTAAAGCTAGTATGTTGAAAAATCGCGTCACCCATAGCAGATACTCGCGTAAATACCGGGCGAAACGCAGATGAATCTGGTGTCGGGCCAGGATGATAGGCTGCTTTGCCTGCTGGTTTCTCTCAAATTATAAGGTAGAATGTAGGACTAATGCCTTGCTGGCGCCGATTATGTGTCGCCGCAGTCATAAAAGACACCCCCCTCTTACACAAAATGCAAAGCGCGCGGCTCTGGCGCATCAGGACAATTCATGTTTGGATTTTTACGCAGTTATTTTTCTAACG
>Ga0302156_10000080_pt1 | contig 85342 bp, 77 predicted proteins | sample I_Bog_N3_2_FD_193503 | JGI IMG/M metagenome (GOLD analysis project Ga0302156, IMG submission 193503) | Peat permafrost microbial communities from Stordalen Mire near Abisko, Sweden - I_Bog_N3_2 | ecosystem: Environmental > Terrestrial > Soil > Wetlands > Peat | place: Sweden: Abisko, Stordalen... | reverse complement strand
TTTTTGCTTAATTATTTAAACTTTTTAACTCCTCCACCGCAAACCCGCTCCAGCTCTGCCTTTGCAACCTGTAAAAATCTTTAACCCCAACAGCACCGAGGCCATCCCTCACGGGATGGCCTCGGTGCTGTTGCAGTGGGTATTGCTGCTTATTGGTTTTGGAAAGTCGCAGGACGCTTTTCCAGGAACGCAGTCATTCCTTCTTTTTGATCATCGGTCGCAAAACAGCTATAGAACATGGCGCGCTCGTATTTAATACCTTCTGCCAGCGTTGATTCATACGCACGATTGACCGAATCCTTGACCATCGCCACCACCGGTTGCGACATCTCAGTGATGCTGATCGCAGCGGTCATTGCCTCATCCATCAACTTGTCGGCTGCCACTACACGTGACACCAACCCGGCCCGCTCGGCCTCTTGCGCATCCATCATGCGTCCGGTCAAACACAGGTCCATGGCTTTGGCCTTGGATACTGCACGCGGTAGACGCTGCGTGCCGCCGGCGCCAGGGATGATGCCCAGCTTGACTTCCGGCTGACCGAACTTGGCATTGTCGGCGGCAATAATGAAATCACACATCATGGCCAGCTCACAGCCGCCGCCCAGTGCATATCCAGCCACGGCAGCAATCACAGGCTTGCGTACGCGACGGATGGTCTCCCAGTTACGGGTAATGAATTCCCCTTTGAATACATCCATGTAGCTATAACCGACCATGACACTGATATCGGCACCCGCAGCGAAGGCTTTTTCACTTCCGGTGATGATGATGCAGCCGATGTCTGAATCAGCATCAAACGCCAGCAACGCCTGCCCCAGCTCTGTCATCAGCGCGTCGTTGAGCGCATTCAAGGCTTTAGGGCGATTCAATCTGACCAGACCAACCTTGCCCAGGGTTTCAATCAGAATATTTTCGTAACTCATCGGGTCTCCTCTATGTATGTGGCTATCGCGTAAAAGAAAAAATTTCCTGCCACGCTGATTGTAACGCCAATGAATTTGCCGCGCGGCCACGGCGATTTGCGGAATTTGACTCTTTCGAGAGCGGCGGGACTATACTGGACCCACCCCTTTCACGATGCTAAAGGAGGACTACATGTTCAAGACCATACTTGTGCCAACAGATGGATCCGAACGCTCAGACAAGGCGATTGCCAACGCAATCGACTATGCTCAGCATTGCAAATCCAAGATTATTGGCATTTCCGTCGCTGAGCCTTACCCCTTCTCGCCGCTTGCAGAAAGCGCCATGGCCATTGATCCGGGCATGTACGAGGAAAATGTCCGCGCCCTAGCTGAACAAAATGTCAAAAAAATCGCTGATGCCGCCGAGGCCGCCGGTATTGTGTGTGAAACCGTGACCGTGCTGTCCTTCGCACCTGACGAAGAAATCGTCAATGCCGCTAAAAAATACAATTGCGACGTGATTTTTATGGCCTCCCACGGACGCAGTGGCTTGAGTCGGTTGTTTCTTGGCAGCAAGACGCAGAAAGTATTGGCTCACTCCAGCGTGCCCGTACTTGTGCTGCGCTGAGCCGGTCGGTAATAAAAAACCCGGTTTGCCTCCACTCTGGCGACAAACCGGGTTGATTCGAACGCCTTCTGTATAGAGCCGATCGCCATATTCAAGGATTCGGCAGCAACACCCACATCATGCCGCGCTGCTTCATGGCACCGGCTTTGTCTCCGGCCTCGTTGCCGAAACCCCAGAAGTAATCTGCCCTTACCGCGCCACGGATAGCGCCCCCAGTATCCTGCGCTAGCACCAGCCGTTGCAGCGGTACATCGCTGTTGGGTTGCGTCGTTGCCAAAAATACTGGCGCGCCCAGCGGGATATGCTGAGCATCGACGGCAATCGAACGCAAGCCGGTCAGGGGCACGCCCAGCGCCCCCTTGGGGCCCTTGGACGGATCGCTTATTTTTTCTTCCTTGAAGAATACATAGCTTGGATTGGCATCCAATAATTCGTTTTGACGAGACGGATTGGCGATCGCCCATGCTTTGATACCTTGAGCAGAAGCCTGCGAGAGTGTCATTTCGCCCTTGTCGACCAGATAGCGTCCAATCGACTTATAGGGATATCCGTTCTGATCGGCATACGCCAGACGCACCGTTTCCTGCGTATCGCTCAGATAAACACGCCCCGAGCCCTGCACCTGCAGAAAGAAAGCTTCTACCGGATCATCCACCCACACCAACTCCTTGCCGGTCAGTGCTCCCGACTGGATCAATTCGGCGCGCGAGAAATACGGCACCACCTTGTTGCCCACCACACGTCCGCGCAGGCGCATACCTTTGAGGTCCGGGTACACGCTGGCCAACTCGATCGTCAGTAAATCGTCGGGGGCTCTATATAGAGGTGTCTGGTAAACGCCACCGCGCTTACGCGCGCCACGTAATAAAGGCTCGTAATATCCCGTAACCAGACCGATGTCGCTGCCATCGGCATTGAATACCTTGTAAGGCGTGAAATTTGCCTCGAAAAAAGCACGCATGGCGTCGTCGTCGCCGCCATTCACCTGGTGCGCGGCGGTGCACACGGCGCGCCATTCATTACGCCGAATCAGCGTCGAGCAAGAGCTCATGAAAGCCGGCCAGGCTTCATGAATGGCATCCTTGTCCCAGCCTGGCATTGCTGCGAAGTTACTTTTTTGCAGCCCCTGTACCGCCGGCTTCTCCGCAGCAGGCGGCGTGATTGGCTGTGGTTGTGGCGCAGGCGTCGTACACGCCGCAAGACTAAGGATAATGATGACTGCGGATGCAGTTAAACTGGTGCGCATAAATGACATGGAGGAAACGTGAAATGATTTATTTAATACTGGAAGCCTGCTCCGCCTTCTTCATTTTCATCTTCATCGTGTGGTGGACCATGTTTTCCGGAAAGAAACCAAATCGCCAGCCGGTCAGTCACAAGGAAGAAGAAAACAAGATACCTTAATGCAAGGTACGCGGCAGCGACAGAATAAACTCTGGAATACGCGCATCGAACTGCTCGCCATCCTCAGCTACGCAGAAATACTCGCCATGCATCGAGCCTTGCGGTGTCTGCAGCGAGGTGCCGCTGGTGTATTCGAACTGTTCGCCTGGCTGCAGGAAAGGCTGATGCCCGACCACGCCCAGACCGCGCACTTCCTCTATATGATTGTTGGCATCGGTAATGACCCAGTGGCGCGAAATCAACTGGGCAGGCACCTGTCCACTATTGACGATGGTAATCGCGTAGGCAAATACATAATGTGAACGGGCCGGGTCGGACTGTTCCTCAAGGTACTGGGTTTTGACCGTCACCGTAAATTCATATGTCGCCATGCGAAATCCTTAATTGATTAAAAAGCCTTGCCCATTGCACACGAAATCCCCTTTTAGTGCAAGGTTTGCAACATAACTCGGGGGCCGCGAACGGGTAAAATAGCGCATCTTTTAGCATCATCGCACTTTCCTTACTTTCAAATCCTGCCATGTCCACCTATCGTATTGCCCCCAGCATCCTCTCCGCCGACTTTGCTCGCCTGGGAGAAGAAGTACGCAATGTTGTCGCCGCCGGCGCCGACATCATCCATTTCGATGTCATGGATAACCATTATGTTCCCAATCTGACAATTGGTCCCTTGGTGTGCGAAGCCATCCGTCCGCATGTACAGGTGCCGATCGACGTCCATCTGATGGTCAAGCCGGTCGATAGAATCATCCCCGATTTTGCCAAAGCCGGCGCCAACATCATTACCTTCCATCCTGAAGGTTCGGAACACATTGATCGCTCGCTGCAACTGATTCGCGATCATGGCTGCAAAGCCGGACTGGTGTTCAATCCAGGTACGCCGCTGCATTACCTTGACCATGTGATGGATAAGCTCGATATCATCCTCATCATGTCAGTCAATCCTGGCTTCGGCGGGCAGTCCTTCATTCCGGAAGCATTGAAGAAAATCGCTGCTGTGCGTCAGCGTATCGACGCTTCGGGCCGCGATATCATGCTCGAAGTCGACGGCGGCATCAAAGTCGACAATATCGCCGCCGCCGCCAAAGCCGGTGCCGATACTTTCGTGGCCGGTTCTGCTATCTTCGGCAAGGCCGACTATAAGGCGGTGATCGATGCCATGCGTAGCGAGCTGGCCAAGTAAGCAGTCTTACCACATCCCCTGCATCCGCCAGCAACCCAACCAGAGACAGCCCCTATGCTTACCAATATCAAAGCAGCCATTATCGACCTCGATGGCACCATGCTCGATACTGCGCCGGACTTCCACGTGGCCGTCAACCGCATGCGCGCCGATCTGGGACTGGAACCGCTGGCGATGCAGACCATCATCAATTTTGTCGGCAAGGGCTCGGAAAATCTGATGCGCCGCGTGCTGGCCGTCGACTACGATGAAGACAGCGTGGAACAGTATTTTGATCAGGCGCTGGCGTCCTACCAAGACCATTACGAGCGCATCAACGGCGACTACGCCACGCTCTATCCCAAGGTGATCGAAGGTCTGCAAGCCTTCAAGGCCAAGGGTGTGCGACTGGCATGCGTGACCAACAAACCGATTGCGTTCGCCCTGCCGTTGCTCAAAAAAATGGGGCTGTTTTCCTATTTCGACGTCGTCTATGGCGGTGACTCCTTGCCCCAAAAAAAGCCGCACCCGCAGCCCTTGCTGCAGGTGTGCCACGATTTCGGCTTGCAACCGGGGCAAGTAGTTGCCATCGGCGACTCTTCCAACGACGCGCTGGCGGCACGAGCCGCCGGCTGCCGCGTGCTCAACGTACCGTATGGCTACAACCACGGTGAGCCTATACACAATGTCGATTCCGATGGTATAGTTCTCACGCTGCTTGATGCAGCACATCAGATTTCGCAGTGAAAAACTTAGCAAACTGACCAGACACAACAAATGTTTCTCGACAAAAAACACATCGCCAACCAATCAGCCGCCCCTGAGGCCTGGCTGTGGCGACGCTGGCAATCCTCGGCTAAAAAATAAATTAGCCTTGTCAGCTACTGGCCGTCCCCCTCGACCAGCAGTTTTTTGCAATAACACCCCTGTATCAATACCGTTATCGTCGGCACGTGCTTGCCAGGACGTCTCAATTCGTCTGGCAAACGTTCTACAATAATGGCCCTGGAGAGAAACATGACCGAACTCGAATTTAAATCCCTGGCCAACCAAGGCTACAACCGTATTCCACTGATCGCTGAAGCATTCGCCGACCTGGAAACACCGTTGACGCTTTACCTCAAACTGGCGCAAACCCAGAACACGGGCAAAAATACTTTCCTACTGGAATCAGTCGTTGGCGGCGAGCGCTTTGGGCGCTACTCATTCATCGGCTTGCCAGCCTCGACCAAGCTGCGCAGCTACGGCAATCGCATTGAAGTGCTCAAGAACGACCAGATTGTGGAAGCGCGTGAAGGCAATGCCTTGGAATTCATCGCCGAGTTCCAGTCGCGCTACAAAGTCGCGATTCGCCCCGGCATGCCACGCTTTTGCGGTGGCCTGGCCGGTTACTTCGGCTACGATGCCGTGCGTTACATTGAGAAACGCCTGGCCAACAGTGCCCCCAAGGATGATTTGGGACTGCCCGACATTCAATTGCTGGTCACCGAAGAACTCGCCGTCATCGACAACCTTTCCGGCAAACTGTATCTGATCGTCTATGCCGATCCGTCGCAACCGGAAGCATTCAGCAAGGCGCGGCAACGCCTCAAGGATCTGCGCGCCATGCTACGTCGCGCCGCCGATGCGCCGGTCACCAGTGGTTCGGTACGTACTGAAACCGTACGCGAATTCGCCAAGGCAGACTACCTGCAGGCCGTCGCCAAAGCCAAGGAATACGTCATGGCCGGCGACCTGATGCAAGTGCAGATTGGTCAGCGCCTCAGGAAATCCTATGTTGACTCACCGCTGATGCTGTACCGCTCGCTACGTTCGCTGAACCCGTCGCCTTACATGTATTTCTATAATTTCGGCGACATGCAGATCGTCGGTGCTTCGCCGGAAATCCTGGTACGCAATGAGACCATCGGCCAGACCTCTGACGGTACTGCACAAAAGAAAATCACCATTCGCCCGCTGGCCGGGACCCGCCCACGCGGCACCACACCGGAACGCGACGCGGCGCTGGCCACCGAACTGTTGGCCGATCCCAAAGAAATCGCTGAACACGTCATGCTGATCGACCTGGCCCGCAACGATATCGGCCGTATTGCCACCACCGGTAGCGTCAAGGTCACCGATCAGATGGTGATCGAGAAATATTCCCATGTGCAGCACATTGTCTCCAATGTCGAGGGCTTGCTCAAACCCGGCCTGTCCAATCTGGATGTGTTGAAGGCCACGTTCCCGGCCGGCACCTTGTCGGGAGCGCCCAAAGTGCGTGCGATGGAAATCATTGACGAACTGGAACCGGTCAAGCGCGGTATTTATGGCGGTGCCTGCGGCTACTTGTCGTTTGGCGGCGAGATGGATGTCGCCATTGCGATTCGTACCGGCGTCATCAAGGATGGCATGCTGTACGTGCAGGCTGCTGCCGGCATTGTCGCCGACTCCATACCGGAAATGGAATGGGAAGAAACCGAAAACAAGGCGCGCGCCGTATTGCGCGCCGCTGAACTGGTGCAAGATGGCCTGGATGGAGAAATCTAAATGCTGCTCATGATCGATAACTATGATTCCTTCACTTACAACATCGTGCAATATTTCGGTGAACTAGGTGAGGAAGTGCTGACCGTACGCAATGATGAAATCAGCCTGGCCGAGATTGAAAAACTCAATCCTGAACGCATTTGCCTCTCGCCCGGCCCCTGCAGCCCCAGAGAAGCCGGTATCTGTATTGACCTGCTCAAGCATTTTTCGGGCAAGCTGCCCATTCTTGGCGTCTGTCTCGGGCACCAGGCTATCGGCGAAGCATTTGGCGGCGATGTGGTGCGCGCCAAACAAGTCATGCATGGCAAGACCTCGAAGATTGCACATACTGGCGTTGGTGTGTTCAAGGATATCCCCAGCCCCTATACCGTGATCCGCTATCACTCGCTGGCCATTGACCGCGCTACCCTGCCCGACTGCCTGGAAGTGACGGCGTGGACCGACGATGGCGAAATCATGGGCGTGCGTCACAAGGAGTTCGACTTGCAAGGCGTGCAGTTTCACCCCGAGTCCATCCTGTCGGAACACGGCCATCTCTTGCTGAAAAATTTCCTGACCGGCAATGCACGCGCCTGAACCAGCGCATCACTTACCCCATCAAGGAACGCCGACGATGTCCATCACCCCACAGGAAGCGCTGTTACGCTGTATCGAGCACCGCGAAATCTTCCACGATGAAATGCTCACGCTGTTTCGTCAAATCATGCGCGGAGAAATGTCGCCGGTGATGATCGCCGCCCTTACCATGGGCTTGCGCGTGAAGAAAGAAAGCATTGGCGAAATCGCCGCCGCGGCGCAAGTCATGCGCGAATTTGCTACCAAGGTACCGATGGCAGACACCGCCAATTTGCTTGACATCGTCGGCACCGGGGGCGACGGCGCGCATACCTTCAATATTTCGACCGCCTCCATGTTTGTGGCAGCAGCAGCCGGTGCGCGTGTTGCCAAACATGGCGGGCGCAGCGTATCGTCGTCGTCCGGCAGCGCCGATGTGCTCGAAGCACTCGGCGCCAACATCAATCTCAGCCCGGAACAAGTGGCGCAGTCGATTGCCCAGAGCGGCATCGGCTTCATGTTCGCCCCCAATCACCACGCGGCCATGAAGTATGCTGCGCCGGTGCGCAAGGAACTGGGCGTGCGGACCATCTTCAATATCCTCGGACCGCTGACCAATCCGGCCGGCGCGCCCAATATTCTGATGGGCGTATTTCATGGCGATCTGGTCGGTATCCAGGTGCGTGTCTTGCAACGCTTAGGCGCACAACATGCCATCGTCGTTTGGGGCCGCGACAATCTTGACGAAGTCACCCTGGGTGGAGCAACCATGGTTGGCGAACTAGTCAATGGTGAAATTCGCGAATATGAAATTCATCCGGAAGATTTCGGCATCAGCATGTTCTCCAGCCGCAACCTGCAAGTGGCCAACGCAGCAGAATCGAAGGTAAGGATTTTCGAAGCGCTCAACGGCACGCCCGGTCCGGTGCATGATATCGTCGCGCTCAATGCCGGCACCGCCTTATATGCCGCTGGCGTGGCCGACTCCATCGAGGATGGCTTGTGCCGCGCGCGCGCCGCTATCGCCTCTGGCGCAGCACTGGCCAAGGTCGACATGTTTGTGCAGGTCACCCGACGCCTGGGGCATTCGGACTGATTTGATTTTTGTGGAGAGCGACATCGTGATTTCCTTCAATGACTTGTTGATTTACACCCTGGCCGCCCTGGTGCTGGTGCTCACGCCTGGCCCCAACATGATGTATTGCGTGTCGCGCTCCATCTCCCAGGGACGTGCAGCAGGATTGATTTCCCTAGTCGGCGTAGCGGTCGGTTTTATCGTCCACATGCTGGCGGCCACATTCGGCCTGACGGCTTTGTTCATGGCCGTGCCGCTGGCCTACGATGTGATCAAGTTTCTCGGCGCCGGCTATCTGCTGTGGATGGCCTGGAATGCATTCAGACCTGGCGGTTCATCGCCGTTCCAAATGCAGGATTTGCCGCACGACAGTAACGGCAAACTGTTCAGAATGGGCTTCTTGACCAATCTGCTCAACCCTAAGGCGGCGATGTTTTATATGTCCTTCTTGCCGCAATTCATCCATGCCGAACATGGCCATGTGATGCTGCAAAGCCTGATATTGGGGGCTACCCAGATTTGCATCAGCATTAGCGTCAACGGCTTGCTGGTGCTGACGGCGAGCGCCATCGCCGGCTTTTTCTCCAACAATCCGCGCTGGCTGCGGGTGCAGCGCTATGTGATGGGCATGACCCTCGGTGCGTTGGCATTGCGGCTGGCCATGGACCCAAACAAATAAGCGGCGCTCTTCGCACAAGGAAAATTGCATGTCCGACATTCTCAACAAAATCCTCGACGTCAAAGCTGAGGAGGTCAAAGCGGCAAAGAACTATCGCGATCTCGCCAGTCTACGCCGCGACGTTGAATCCGACACCGAGGCGCGCGCGCAATTGCGCGGCTTCGAAGCCAGTCTGCGCGGCAAGATTGGCGCCGGCCACGCCGGCGTCATCGCCGAGGTCAAGAAGGCATCGCCGTCCAAAGGTGTGATTCGTCCTGATTTCAAGCCAGCTGATATTGCCGTCAGCTACGCCAGTCATGGTGCAGCCTGTTTGTCGGTGTTGACCGATGTGCAGTTTTTCCAGGGCGCGCCAGCGTATCTGCAACAGGCGCGCGCAGCCTGCGCAATTCCAGTGCTACGCAAGGACTTCATGGTCGATCTTTACCAGGTCTATGAAGCGCGCTCCTGGGGTGCCGATGCTATTTTACTGATCGTCGCCGCACTCGATCCGGGCCTGATGGCGGATCTCGAAGCCTGTGCCCATGAACTCGGCATGAACGTACTGGTGGAAGTGCATGACCGCGCCGAACTGGACGTCGCCTTGAAACTGAAGACTGCTCTGCTGGGCATCAACAACCGCAACCTGCGGACCTTTGAGACTACGTTGGACACCACGCTGGGGCTATTGCCGCGCATTCCTTCCGACAAGCTGATCGTGACCGAGTCGGCCATTGCTACAGCGGAGGATGTCAAACGCATGCGCGCCGCCGATGTACATGCTTTCCTGGTAGGCGAAGCCTTCATGCGTGCGCCCGAACCGGGCGTGGAACTGGCGCGTTTGTTTGCCTGAGATGACGCACATAAAAAAAGCGGAGCACATTGCTCCGCTTTTTTTACGACTGAGAATAATCGTCAACGACCACTGGAGCCGGAAGCTGAACCAGCACGGATGCCACCGCCCAGATTATTTCCTGCATCTCTGGCCAGACCGCGGTAACCCAAGGCCGACAGCAGTGTCAACATGCCCGCCATGAAAAAGGCCCAGTGAAAATCCGTCAGCGAGAAATATGCTGCGCCACTACCGCCACCACTGAAGTAAGAGGCAATGCGCAAACCCAGCGCGCCGAAAGCGATACCCATGCCGATGGTCATCTGCTGCGCCACGCTCCAGAGAGTGCTGGCGGCACTCTTTTGCGCTTCCGATACATCGGCATAGGCCAGCGTTGCCAAGGTCGAGAATTGCATCGATCGGGACAGGCCATAGACGAATATTGTCAATATCACCAGCGGCACCGGCGTACTTGCAGTCAACAGGCCGCAGGCCAGCACGAAGATCCCGGCCAGCGTGACATTGACGAGCGAGACTCGACGAAAGCCGAAACGCCGCAACACCCGTGTGGTAAACATTTTCATGCCGAGATTCCCCAAGGCACTGGCCAACAGTAGCAAACCCGAGTGAAACGCGGATAAACCAAAACCGATCTGGAACAGCAAGGGCAGCAAATAAGGCACCGCCTCGATGCCAATGCGAGTCAACGAACCCGTCACCACGGTGACGTTGAAGGTCTTGACCTGCAAGGTTGAATAATCCAGCAAGGGATGCTTACTGCGCATGCCATGCCGGTACGACAACACCCCTAGCACCACGCCGGTAAGGATGAACAGAATCGCCTCGGTCAGTCGCACTTCAGTATGGCTGGCCAGTTCCGTACCGTACAACAAGGAGGTCAGCGCCAAGCCACTAAGAAAGAAGCCCACCATGTCCAGCGGCCGCTTCTGATTGCTGCGCTCGTTGGGTACGATAGAAATAACCGTAATCAACACCACGATACCAAATGGCACATTGATCAGAAAAATCCAGTGCCAGGAAAAATAGGTGGTAATAAAACCGCCCAACGATGGCCCCACTACCGGCGCCACAATGGCCGGCCAGGTAATGGTTGAAATCGCCTTCATCAATTTGTCTTTGCTGGTATTGCGCACGACAATCAGGCGCCCCACCGGCACCATCAGTGCACCACCCATACCTTGCAAAATACGGGCGGAGGTAAACTCAAACACGTTGCTGGAAATACCGCACAGTACCGATGCCAAGGTAAAAATGACGATCGCCCAGGCAAATACGGTGCGCGAACCAAGACGGTCCGCAATCCAGCCGCTGATCGGGATGAATACCGCCAGGGTCAGCATGTAGGCGGTCATCCCCAGACTCAGTTCATTCGGCCCGACCTTGAACGCCTGCGCCATTTGCGGTAAAGCGGTCGCAATGATGGTGGTGTCCAGGTACTCCATGAAAAAGGTCGCCGCAACAATAAAGGGCAACCAGTGCATGCGTGATGAAGGATGTGTTGCAGTCATACCAGTTCCGTATCAAATTCCATGGGACGTAATCTGACCTGCTCCGGCAGGCAGCTACGCTTCGCTTGGGACCATCAGAAGCGCAAAAAATGCAGCAGCAGTTGCACCACGACTATCGTGCCGATCAAGCCACCGCCAAAGTAGACAATCACGCCCAGCAAGACGTTGGTGCGGCGTTGCTCGGCCACGAGCTTCTTGAGCAGCTCGGCGTGCTGCACATGGCGCTTGTCTTCGGTCGCCAGCGTCAAGGCCTGATGCGCCAGACGCGGCAATTGCGGCAGCAGGCGACTATAGCGCGGCACTTCGATCTTGAGCTGCTGAAGAAAGCCGCGCCAGCCGATCTGTTCTGTCATCCAGCGTTCGAGGTAGGGCTTGGCGGTCTTCCAGAGATCCAGCTCGGGATCAAGCTGACGTCCCAGTCCTTCCACATTGAGCAAGGTTTTTTGCAGCAGCACCAGTTGCGGTTGCACTTCCACGTTGAAGCGACGCGAAGTCTGAAACAGCCGCAGCAACACCTGTCCGAAGGAGATATCTTTCAACGGCCGGTCGAAAATGGGTTCGCAACAGGCACGCACGGCCGCTTCCAATTCGTCTACCCGGGTTTCCTTGGGTGCCCAGCCTGACTCGATGTGAGCTTCGGCCACACGTTTGTAGTCACGTTGAAAAAAGGCCAGGAAATTCTGTGACAGGTAATCCTTGTCAAAGTCGGTCAAGGTGCCAACGATACCAAAGTCGAGCGCGATATAGCGGCCGAAAGTGGCCGGTGCGGTCGACACCAGGATATTGCCTGGGTGCATGTCGGCATGAAAGAATCCGTCGCGAAAGACCTGGGTGAAAAAAATCTCCACGCCATCGCGTGAGAGTTTCTTCATATCTACGCCTTCGGCCAGCAGTCTGTCTGTCTGCGAAATCGGAATGCCGTGCATGCGCTCCATCACGATTACCGATGAGGAGCAATAATCCCAATGCATTTCCGGCACCATGAGCAAGTCGGAATTGGCAAAATTGCGGCGCAACTGACTGGCGTTGGCGGCTTCGCGCATCAAGTCCAATTCATCGTGCAAATATTTGTCGAACTCGGCCACCACTTCCTTGGCCTTGAGACGACGGCCATCCGCCCACAGGCGCTCGAGCCAGTCGGCAGCCACGCGCATCAAGCCGATATCCTTGTCGATGGTGCCGCGCATACCTGGTCGCAAGACTTTGACGGCAACTTCGGTGCCGTCCTTGAGCGTGGCGAAATGGACTTGTGCAATGGAAGCCGAGGCAATCGGAACCAGGTCGAAGGTCGCAAACAGCGCATCCGGATGCGCGCCTAGCGATTTCTCTATCTGCGCTACGGCCAGCTCGGAAGCAAATGGCGGCACACGATCTTGCAAGCTGGTGAGTTCGTTGGCAATATCCAATGGCAGCAAATCGCGACGGGTCGACAGCACCTGACCGAATTTAACGAAAATCGGGCCAAGGTCTTCCAACGCGCGACGCAGACGTTCGCCGCGTGGCGTCGACAAATCGCGCCAGAAAAAAAACGCATTGAGCACGCGTGTTATGCGCGGCGTATCGAAGCCGGAAATGACGATCTCGTCGAGACCATAGCGTACCGCTACCCGAACAATTTTGAGCAAACGCAGGGAACGCAACAGCATCAGCTACGCTCCATTTTTGCTATGCGCTTGGACAAGCGTTCAAGATCGTCGCGCAACTTGACAACCTCACTGGAAAATTCCTGCATCACACGGGGACGGATCAACATCGGTTGTTCTTCCAGAAAATACTCGGCGACATTCTCAGCTAGCTGTTGTTGCGCCACTTGCGCAGCTGCCAGCGTTGCCTTGACGCCTGAGACCAGGCGCGTTGCGGCAATATCACCGACGAGCTTGCTCAGATCTTCTTCGGCATCCCAGCGCAGCGACTGGCTCAGTTGGGAAAGCGTATTGGCAAAATCCGCATCGCCCTCAATCTTGACGTAGGAAACCGCCCGGTCACGATTGGCTAGAATCAGCGGCACATCGGACAATTTGACACGAATGGTCACCGTCGGCAGCGCATCGGCGGCGGCGCTCTCCAGCAAACCATCGGCGCCGACGTGCAACAGCAAGCTGGCAACGCCAGCATCAATGCAGGCCGTCTTGCCACGATGTGCCGCCAGCCGCCCTTGTGCCCAAGGCTCCTGAGCGAGCAAATGATTGATGATGGCAGCAACTGGGCGCATAACTGATGGCATGACAGAGGAGAATATGGGGATTTTGCGATGTAATAAAAAAACCGCTCGTAGCAATACGAGCGGTTTCAAGTTTAACAGGTTCTCCGTAGAGGGCAGCGCATCGCTCGCCCTATACTTGCTGAATACCGGCAAGAACCCAGCCGCCGGGACCAGAAACCGGTTTCGACAGATTCCAGATTTCTGCAAATGGCTCTGCCGATGCCTCCGGCGCCTCCTTGATGAGACCGGTGAAACGGATCGTGGCCAGATAGTCATGGGCGAGTGTTTCTATGCCCAGCAATTCGCCGTCGATCTTGACGACATCGGTGCTATTGGGCGTAGCACCACGTTCCTGCAATTGCAGACGCAGTTCACCGAACATCTCGGGCGTAGTGAATTCGCGGATGTCGTTGATATCGGCACTATCCCACGCCGCTTGCAGGCGAATGAAGTAACTCTTGCCATTGCGCACAAAACCGGCGACGTCGAAATCAGCCGGAATGCCCCATGGAACCACTGTCGCAGGGTGACCATCGGCATCAACATGATTGAGTGCTGCAGGCTGCAGGCCGGAGCCGATCTGCGGCGTATTGAGCGACGGCTGCGATAGCGAGGCATAAGCCGGCTGCACGTGAGCGTCGTTGTTGGAATAAGCGGTATAGACCGTCTGCGGCTCGCTCTTGCGATTGAACATACGGAACAATGCCATCGCTGCAAAAGCCAGCAAGGCGATCAACAGGATGGAACCAAAGCCACCGCCCAGACCGAAATGCGACATCAATGCACCTAAACCCAAACCCAGCAAAGCACCGCCAAGAATACCCTTCCATGGACTGGCCGGGCGTGCGCCAGCTGGCAGCGGCGCCGCCGCAGGAGCCGCCGGTTTCGCCATACCCGACAGCGAACTAGGCGCCTGCTGCGAATAACTTGAGGACTGCTTACCGAACGAACCGCCGCCACCCAAACGTTTTGCTTCAGCGCCGGACATCAGCAACATCATGCTGGTCACAACCAGCGTCAGGATAATGAATAACTTTTTCATGCTTGCTCCAGAGCTAGTCTCACGACTAGAGTTTTATTCCTGTATGTAATGCAGCTACGCCAGCGCTGAGATTGAAATACTCGACGCGCTCCAGGCCGACATCCTGCATCATCTGCTTCAATGTTTCTTGATCCGGGTGCATACGAATCGACTCTGCCAGGTAACGATAGCTTTCCGCATCGTTGGCAATTTTCTTGCCCAGCCAAGGCAACACCGAAAACGAATACACGTCGTAAGGCTTCTTCAGCGGCTCCCAGACTTTGGAGAACTCCAACACCAGCAATTTGCCGCCAGGTTTCAGCACCCGCCGCATTTCTGCCAGTGCAACGTCTTTGTGGGTCATGTTGCGCAAACCAAAGGCCACGGAAACACGATCGAAATAATTGTCCGGAAAGGGCAATTTTTCCGCATCACACAGTAAAGTGGGGGTAGGAATGCCTTTATTCAACAGGCGATCGCGCCCCACACGCAGCATGGATTCATTAATATCGGTCAACCACACTTCACCGCTGGGCCCGGCCCTCTTGGCAAAAGCCTTGGACAGGTCACCGGTGCCGCCGGCGATGTCGAGCACCTTGAAACCAGGGCGAATACCGGCCTGGGCAATCGTGAAGGCTTTCCAGACACGGTGCAGCCCGGCCGACATGAAGTCGTTCATGAGGTCGTATTTGGCGGCCACGGAATGGAACACTTCGGCGACTTTGTGTACTTTGTCTTCTTCTGCGACAGTCTGATAACCGAAATGGGTAGTATTGGTCATAGGGCAACCTGTAGAGGGTAATGCAACATTATATAGGGCGGCACTGCAGGCAAGGCCGCTGCCTGCCTGGCCTAATGGTTAATGATGATGGCCGCAGGCTGAACCGGCGGCGTTGGCGTTCATGTCCTGATCCCGGCCACTGTCGCGACCGTGACCGGCGGCCTCCAGTTTTTGCAGGTAGGTTTCCCACATGGCATCCTGATCACGTCCGAGCTGGTAGAGGTAGTCCCAGGTATAAATACCGCTGGCATGCTCATCGGAAAAGATAGGTTTGATGCCATAGTTGCCGACCGGCTCAACGGCGACAATTGACACTTGGCGCTTGCCGGTCTGCAAGGTTTCCTGCCCCGGACCATGACCACGCACTTCCGCCGAAGGAGAATAGACGCGCAGCAATTCAAACGGAATCGAAAACAGGGCGCCGTCATCGAAGGCGACTTCCATCACACGCGATTGCGTGCGCACCTTGAACGATACCGGTATAGGAGCGGAACTCATTGTTCGTGCTTCCTCAATCAAAAATGGTAAATGGGCAATTGCTGCACCATGACAGCAATCGCATCAGCTCAGCGCCTGCAAATGCCGCTGCAGCGCCAGCCGTAGCGCCGGCAACAGGGCCTGGCGTGGCGTCAGCGATTCCACAGTATCGGTTCGCCTCGGCGCAGCCCAGACCGGACTGGGGAAATGGGCATCATCGAGATAACGCGGGATCACGTGCCAGTGCACGTGCGGTGTCATATTACCCAGGCTGGCGAGGTTGATTTTTTCCGGCTGCATGATTTCTCGCACGGCCGCTTCCACCGCCCAGACGCCATCCATCAGTGCCGCACGCTCAGCGGCACTGAGGTCCGTCATTTCCTTGACGTGGCCGTTCCAGATCACCCGGCAAAAGCCGGGGTAGGCGGCGTCTTCAACCAGCACGACGCGGTAGTGGCGACCCTGAAACAGCAGCTCGCCACCATCGCCCTGGCACAACTCGCACAACACATTGGCAGTCGTCATGGCTTACACCAGCACGCGTTCAATGCCGCCATTGTTGGCACGCGCCACAAAGTCCGGCAACCAGTTTTCGCCGAGCAGATGGCGGGCAATTTCGACCACAATGTAATCTGCCTCGGTACCCGAATCCTCGTTGTAACGCGACAAACCTTGGTAGCAGGAGGGGCACGAAGTGAGGATCTTGACCTCACCGGTGAAACCGTCGGCGCGTACCTTGTCGGCACCCTTGCGCATTTCTTCTTCCTTGCGGAAGCGCACCTGGGTCGAGACATCCGGACGGCTTACGCCGAAGGTACCCGATTCGCCGCAGCACCTATCGTTTTTTTCGATCTTTTGCGCGTCCACGGTGGTGATCAGCGCATTGACGGTCTTCAGCGGATCCTGCAACTTCATCGGCGAGTGGCAAGGATCGTGGTACATGTAACGGGTACCAGTCACGCCCTCCAGACGCACACCCTTTTCCAGCAGATATTCATGGATGTCAATAATGCGGCAGCCCGGGAATATCTTCTCGAATTCATAACCCTGCAATTGATCGTAGCAAGTGCCGCAGGACACCACCACGGTCTTGATATCCAGGTAGTTGAGCGTGTTGGCCATGCGATGGAACAGCACGCGGTTATCGGTGATGATCTTTTCAGCCTTATCGAAGTCGCCCGAGCCACGTTGCGGATAACCGCAGCATAGATAACCTGGCGGCAACACGGTCTGTACGCCGACCTTCCACAACATTGCCTGCGTCGCCAGCCCGACTTGCGAGAACAGGCGCTCAGAACCGCAACCCGGGAAGTAAAACACGGCTTCGGTATCGGCCGAGGTGTTCTTCGGATCACGGATGATAGGCACGATCTTGTCGTCTTCGATATCCAGCAAGGCACGCGCGGTCTTCTTGGGCAGATTTCCCGGCATCTTCTTGTTGATGAAGTGAATCACCTGCTCCTTGATCGGCGCCTTGCCTACCGTAGCGGCTGGCTTTTGCGTCTGTTTCTTGGCAAATTTTTTGAAAATATCATTGCCCAGGCGCTGCGCTTTGAAGCCCCAGTCAGTCATCACCTTGCGCGTGGCATTGATGGTGGCCGGGTCGGTTGCGTTGAGGAAGAACATCGCCGCCGAGGTGCCGGGATTGAAGGACTTCTTGCCCATCTTGCGCAACAGATTGCGCATATTCATCGAGACATTGCCAAAGTCGATATCGACCGGGCAAGGCGTGACGCATTTGTGGCAGACCGTGCAATGGTCAGCCACATCTTCAAATTCTTCCCAATGCTTGATCGAGATGCCGCGGCGGGTCTGTTCTTCGTACAAGAAGGCTTCGACCAGCAGCGAGGTTGCCAGAATTTTATTACGCGGGGAATACAGCAAATTGGCGCGCGGCACGTGCGTTGCGCACACCGGCTTGCACTTGCCGCAACGCAGGCAATCCTTGACGCTATTGGCGATGGCGCCGATATCGCTTTGCTGCATGATCAGCGATTCATGCCCCATCAGACCAAAGGAAGGCGTGTAGGCATTGCGCAGATCGGCTTCCATGCCAGGCAGATTGAGCAACTTGCCCTTGTTGAAACGGCCTTCTGGATCAATGCGCTTCTTGTATTCTCGGAATTCGCTGATTTCTTCTTCGGTCAGAAATTCCAGCTTGGTGATACCGATACCGTGCTCACCCGAGATCACGCCATCGAGCGAACGCGCCAACGCCATGATACGCGCCACTGCTTCGTGCGCATCTTGCAGCATGTCGTAGTGGTCGGAATTGACCGGAATATTGGTATGCACATTCCCGTCGCCGGCATGCATATGCAGCGCGACAAACACGCGTCCACGCAAAATCCGCTTATGGATCGCACCGCACTCGTCGAGGATCAGCTTGAAGGCGCCGCCACTGAAAATCTGACGCAACAAGGCGCGCACTTCCTGCTTCCAGGACACGCGCACAGTGCGATCCTGCACCACATCGAACAAGGTGGCATCGGGCTGATCCAGCAAGCGTTGCTCAAACACCGGCAGCAACTTATCCAGCCCCAATAACGCCAGCTCGGTCTTGGCGACACTCAATGGCTGGTCGAGATGGCTCAGCAGATAAGTCCAGCGCGCATGCGTTTGCGCCAACAGGCTTTCGGCCTGATGCACGCGATCTTCCAGCATTTCGGCAGCAGGAATATCCTCGCCTTCGGCATCGTCGCTCTTGCCTAGCGGCAGGTTGCCCTTGGCAAAAAACGTATTCAAGTCAGCCAGTAGCAATAGCTTGTTCTTGATCGACAATTCGATGTTGATGCGCTCGATGCCATCGGTGTATTCGCCCATGCGATTGAGCGGAATCACCACGTCTTCGTTGATCTTAAAGGCATTGGTATGTTTGGCGATGGCAGCCGTGCGCGAACGGTCAAGCCAGAATTTCTTGCGCGCTTCCGGGCTGATTGCGACGAAACCTTCGCCGACGCGATTGTTGGCCATACGAATGACTTCCGAGGCGGCCAGCGCCACCGCGTTTTCGTCATCACCAACGATGTCGCCGATCAACACCATCTTCGGCAATACGCCGCGCTTGGATTTGGTGGCATAGCCGACGGCACGCAGGTAGCGCTCGTCGAGATGCTCCAGACCAGCCAGGATGGCACCGCCTTTTTTGGTTTCGGCGTCGAGGTATTGTTTGATTTCGACAATCGACGGAATCGCCTCGCGCGCCTGACCGAAAAATTCCAGACAGACAGTGCGCGTCTGCTTCGGCATTTTGTGGAGAATCCAACGTGCCGAGGTGATCAAACCATCGCAGCCCTCTTTTTGGATACCCGGCAAACCCGACAAGAATTTGTCAGTAACGTCCTTGCCCAGGCCTTCCTTACGGAAAGTGCGGCCGGCGATTTCCAGGATTTCGGTTTTGAAGACTTCCATCTTCTGACCTTTTTCACCTGGATGCGACCATTCCAGCTTGAAGCGTGCCAGAGCGATATCGTGAATCTTGCCCAGATTGTGATCCAGGCGAGTGACCTCAAGCCAGTCGCCCTGTGGATCAACCATGCGCCAGCTGGCCAGGTTGTCGAGTGCGGTGCCCCATAGCACGGCTTTCTTGCCGCCGGCATTCATGGCGACATTGCCGCCGATGCAGGAAGCCTCAGCCGAAGTCGGATCCACGGCAAAGACAAATCCCGCTTTTTCAGCGGCGTCCGAGACCCGCTTGGTCACTACGCCTGCACCTGAATAGATGGTAGCGTAAGGCTGCGTCAAGCCAGGCAGCACTTCCATCTCCACGGCGCCGAGTTGCTCCAGCTTTTCGGTATTGATGACGGCCGACATCGGCGTCAGCGGAATGGCCCCACCGGTGTAGCCAGTGCCGCCGCCGCGCGGAATGATGGTCAGACCAAGCTCAATACAAGCCTTGACCAGGCCCGCCATTTCATCTTCGCTGTCCGGCGTGAGCACGACGAAGGGATATTCCACGCGCCAATCGGTGGCATCAGTGACATGCGACACCCGCGACAGGCCGTCGAATTTGATGTTGTCTTTGGCCGTGTAACGCCCCAACACCTTGGTGGCGCGCTTGCGCAAGTCATAGGTGTGCTTGAATTCTTCGGAAAACTCGGCCACCGCCTTCCTGGCGGCCAATACCAGCGCTTCTACGCTGGCACTGCGGCGCGCTGCATCAGCGTCAGCCGGCTCAGCCTGATTGATGTCGATGCGACGCTTGTCGACTTCGGTCAGACGATGCTGCAGCGCCTCAGTCAAGGCGGCACGGCGTTTGGGGTTGTCCAGCAAGTCATCCTGCAGATAAGGATTGCGCCGCACCACCCAGATATCGCCTAACACTTCATACAACATACGTGCAGAACGGCCGGTCTGGCGCTTGGCTCGCAGTTCGTCGAGTAAGCCCCAGGCATCTTCGCCCAATAAGCGAATAACAATTTCGCGATCGGAAAACGACGTGTAGTTGTAAGGAATTTCGCGCAAGCGCGTGGGGCTGGCACCTTGTGGTGCGTCAGTCAGTAAAGCTTGAATTTTGGCGGGGGCGTTCATTATTGTAGAAAAAATCTGCTGCCGGAGGTGCATTTTAGCGTATTGCCGGGAGCAACGATGGAATGCCCCTACTTTTGAAAGAACTATACGAAATACTTGTCATTTATGACATTTTATGGCCATTAGACGAATTTCCGTAGAGCACCAAAACAGTGTCAAATTACAACACTGCTCAATCACGTGCAGCACCAAGCTTAAACGCGCCCAAACATGAAGGTTTTGTTAAGCATTTTTAGAATACGTCCTCATACGCCATTGGGACAACAGTCTCATGTCTCCGATGATGCGCTCGCTTGCCATTATCATAGACACAAACTAGGCTGCAAGCTTCTTTTGTGGCCTCAGAAAATCGTCAGTCTTTACAAAAAATCACAAAAAAATCTCGCAATTTTCTTACTGAAACACAATAATTTGTACTCGCAATTGCTCAGGCTAGTCAAAGATACTCTTTAGTATTTTTGGGAGGACGATTTTTTCACGAATAAATTAATGTCTGAATAAATATATTTTGAACAATAAATAATGAAAAAAAATAAATTCACTCGGTTTGTCATGGCATCCGCCGTCATTGTCTGCTCAGTGCTCACAGGGTGTGCATCCATTGTCAACGGCACGGGTCAGAATCTGACCATCGAGGCAAGAAAAGATGGCGCTTTGGTTTCCGGAGCATCCTGCAAACTGATCAACGATAAAGGCACCTATTACGTGACAGCGCCGGGCACAGTAACGGTGCACAAATCCTACGACGATTTGCAGATCACTTGTGAAAAAACAGATGCAGCTCCTGGAACGGCAAGCGTCAAGTCGACTACAGAGGGGATGGCATTTGGCAATATTCTTGTTGGCGGCATCATCGGCGCTGCTATCGATACCAGTTCGGGTGCCGCTTATGATTACCCGTCTCTGATCACCATTTTAATGGGCCGCCATGTTGATTTGCCCGTACCTGTTGCGCCACAAGTGGCAAACAAGGCTTTGGGAAACCCTTCAAGATATCAAGCAACAGCAATACTGTCGAATGCGACGCCACTAACAACTGGCGCACCTTATAAGATTCATCAACTTGTCGGCGAAGAGATGAAAGCAAGATTTGTCTTTGCCGGACAAGTAGCGGGAACTAGTCCTAACGGCTCGCTCATGAATTACGGCATCACTCCAGACGGCAACCTCACGGTTACCAACGTCAACATGGTAGCCCACACCTCCGGCACCTACCAATTATCACAAGCAAACGATCAGATCTGCATCCGCATAAAAGGAGGCGGCAACTGGAGCCTGCTATCGAAGTGTTATCGCCTGTTTCAAATCGGCGTCAATACGTTTGTCATGAGCTCCGTCAGCGATACCTACTTCTTCGTCTATACGACATTGTCCTCCACTGCGACGAGTCCACCCCAGGCATTGAGCCTACATCTCGATCCGGTGCCACCGGCCTCTTCGTTTGCCGACATTGCCGATGCCAACGCTGTTCCATTTCTGGGCAACGAAGGCAAAGCGCGTTATATGGTCTATCTGGCGGCATCATCACCAAAGGCTTTCGCTATTGGCGCAGACGGCAGTTGGTCCATGTTTACCAACAATCCGACCGCGATGCGCAATGCATTGACTAGATGTATGGCGGCCAAACTAACATCCTGCTGGCTCTACGCGGTCGATGATAAGGTTGTATGGCAAGCAGATCCAAATAACCGCGTTTCGCTTGATCAGACTGTGACGCCCGTACCGGTAGCGACATCCTCTGCTGCACCGGCGGCGACACCATAACCGCTTTGCATAGGGACAGCTGGCCCCAGCAATCTAGGCCAGCCAGTCACCAACGCTGCGCCAGAAACCATCCGGCACATTCAGCAATATCCAGGTCATCAGGATATAGCGTACGAATTTGCCGACCGCCATATACAGTACGCAAGGCCAGAACGGCAGCTTGAGCCAGCCGGCCAGCGTGCAGATAGGATCGCCGATGCCCGGCAGCCAGCCCAGCAACATGGTCTTGGCACCAAAACGCTCCAGCCAGCCAAACCATTTGCTGGAGCGTTCGCTGGCAAACGTCTGCTTGGCGCCGTAGCCCATCCAATAGTCCACCACACCACCCAAGGTGTTACCCAGCGTGGCCACCAGAATCACCTGCCAATAGATGGCAGGATTGGCCTTGATCACAGCAAAGACGGCGGGCTCCGAGCCCATCGGCACCAAGGTCGCCGAGATAAAGCTGATAATAAAAACAGAACTCAAACCTACCGTGGGAATAGCGAGGGTTTTCAGCAACCAGAGGATGGCGGATTCAATCATGCGCGGAAATAAGAAAGTAATAAATGGGGAGGCAAAAAAGAGCTCCATCGACGATTAGCGACGATTAACTACGACATCATTAGCACGCTCATTAATGAGAAAATGCGGGAAAAATGCCAGGAAAGTACCGACTATCAGCGCTGCCATATCAGAAGATCAGGTGGCTCCATTATAATGTTCAGTTCGTCGCGAACCTGACTGCGCGCTTGCAACCAGCAAGGACGGTGCCTGGATCGCCTTATTTCAACTGCGCAATTTGCGCCATGAAGCCACTATGACCACTGACTATTTGCAAAAGATCCTCACCGCCCGTGTCTACGACGTTGCCGTCGAAACGCCGCTGGAGATTGCCAATACGCTGTCACAGCGGATGGAAAATCGGATTTACTTCAAGCGCGAAGATATGCAAAGCGTGTTCAGCTTCAAGCTGCGCGGCGCCTACAACAAGATGGCGCACCTCACTCCCGTGCAACTCAAGCGCGGCGTCATTTGCGCCTCTGCCGGCAATCATGCGCAAGGCGTCGCCTTATCAGCGGCACGATTGGGATGCCGTGCCGTGATCGTGATGCCGACCACCACGCCCAAGGTCAAAATCGACGCCGTCAAAGCGCGCGGCGGCGAAGTGGTATTGTCAGGCGACTCATTTACTGATGCCTACAACCATGCCCTGACGCTGGAAAAGAAACTGAAACTGACCTTTGTCCATCCCTTTGACGACCCTTACGTCATCGCCGGTCAAGGCACCGTCGGCATGGAAATTCTGCGCCAGCATCCCGATCCGATTCATGCCATCTTCGTCGCCATCGGCGGCGGCGGGCTGATCTCCGGCATCGCCGCCTATGTCAAGGCAGTGCGTCCAGACATCAAAATCATCGGCGTGCAAACCACCGATTCCGATGCCATGGCGCGCAGCATCAAAGCCGGTCGCCGCATCACTCTGAGCGACGTCGGTCTGTTTTCCGACGGCACCGCCGTCAAGCTGGTGGGCGAAGAAACTTTCCGCATCACCAAGGAACTGGTCGACGATATCATCCTGGTCGATACGGATGCTGTGTGTACCGCCATCAAAGATATCTTCCAGGACACCCGCAGCATCGTTGAGCCGGCAGGCGCATTGGCCGTAGCCGGCGCCAAGGCCTATATCGAACGCGCCAAAAACAGCAAGAAGCCGATCAAGAACGAAGCCCTGATCACCATCGCCTGCGGCGCCAACATGAATTTTGATCGTTTGCGCTTCGTCGCAGAGATGGCTGATGTCGGCGAATCGCGCGAAGCCGTTTTTGCCGTCACCATTCCAGAAGAGCACGGCAGTTTCAAGCGCTTCTGCGAAACCATCGGACCGCGCAACGTTACCGAGTTCAACTACCGCATCAGCGACGCCAAGGCGGCCCACATTTTTGTCGGCATCCAGACTGCCAGCGCCGATGAACCGGCCAAAATTACCAAGACTTTCGAGAAACAGGGCTTCAACACACTCGACCTGACCCACGATGAACTGGCCAAGGTGCACATCCGCCATCTAGTTGGCGGCAAGAGCGCACTGGCCCAGGATGAATTGTTGTACCGCTTTGAATTTCCCGAGCGTCCGGGCGCCTTGATGCGATTTCTCAACAACATGAATCCAAACTGGAATATCAGCTTGTTTCATTACCGCAATCAGGGCGGCGATGTCGGCCGCATTCTGGTCGGCTTGCAGGTGCCGAAAAAAGAGATGAAAACCTTCCGAACTTTCCTTGCCAATCTCGGCTACCGCCATTGGGATGAAAGCAAAAATCCTTTGTACAAGCTATTCCTTGGTTAAGCATCAGTAGAAAATATTTCACATGACACACGCCAACTCTCCCGATACTTCACCGCTGGGCAAGGCTTCCGCCTATCCCAGCAGCTACGACGCCAGCCAGTTATTCCCAATCGCGCGCCAGCCCAAACGGGAAGAGCTTGGTCTGCAGGGCAGCTTGCCGTTCTTTGGTGTCGATATCTGGAATGCCTACGAAGTGTCATGGCTCAATCAGCGCGGCAAGCCGCAAATCGCGATTGCCACTTTCATGATTGCGGCCGATTCGCCGAACATTATTGAGTCGAAATCGTTCAAGCTCTACCTGAATTCATTCAATCAGACCCGGCTCGCCAACCAGGGCGAGTTGGTGGCTCTGCTGCGTCAGGATCTTTCGGCCGCAGCCGGCGCCAGCGTGCAGGTCAGCCTGACCGAACCAGCGCAATTCAACGCACTACGGATGGGAGAGCTGGGTGGCCTGTTGCTGGACCGGCTCGATATCGAAGTGGTAGATCATCACCCCGATCCACAATTGCTGTCAGCCACACATGACGCAGTGCCGGTCGAGGAAACGCTGTTGTCGCACTTGCTCAAATCCAATTGCCCGGTAACCGGACAACCGGACTGGGGCAGCGTGCAAATTCATTACGTCGGCGCGCCGATTAATCAGGAGGCATTGTTGAAGTACCTGATCGGTTTTCGCGAACACAATGAGTTTCATGAACAATGCGTCGAACGCATTTTCGTCGACGTCTTGCGTCAGTGCCGACCGCAAAAATTGTCAGTCTATGCACGCTATACGCGTCGTGGCGGACTTGACATCAATCCATGGCGCAGCAATTTTTCTTCGACACGCCAACCGCTCAATCTGCGCAATGCACGTCAATAGGCCACGTCAATAAGAAATACAGGTCAGACGTCCAAAAAAATTCGTTACAAATTCATAACAAGCTGCAACCCCAGGCTGCAGGCGGGATAGCTCGCGGAAAAATTGGCTGCAATATAAATCGGAATCCTTTTTGGGACTAGTTCGAGTAACAGCCAAAAACTTTTATGCAATCATTCGATCTCATCGCCAAGTAGATATTGCGTGAGTCACCAGCGTGCGCCGCCCGCTATTTTCACGCGCCAAACGCAAGCCCTCGCCCTGCCATTTTCAGACGATTTCAGCCCATGCGGCTGTTGCCCGAAAGGTTCTGTGGGTTTTCCGCCAACACCAGCAAGCAGTAACGAACACAATTAGTAAGCGCGAAAAAATATGCCGCTATTCCTGTCCTCCCATGCTCGTCGCACCATCCTCATGAGCGTTTTTATCGTCACCAGCATTGCCATTTCGACATCTGCCGCAGCTCAGCAAAGCGATGAATTCAGCTGGTGGCAATCTATCAAAGACCACGTCAACAACGTCGCCGACAACGGCGATGACGAACTCTACGTCTCTGGCGTAGCACACCATGGTCGCAGCACATACACTGCAGAAAAACTGGCCCAACTCAACGAACATGCCTGGGGTCTTGGTTACGGCAAAACCTTGCGTAACGACAGCGGCAATGACGAATCACTGTTTGCCTTCGTACTCAAGGACTCGCACCGCCATCCAGAGTACCAAGCCGGTTATGCCTATGAATGGATATATCAGATTCCGCATACCTCCTTGGAGCTCGGTGGCGGGTATACCGCCATGATGATGAGCCGCCAAGATTATTTTGATAGCGTGCCATTTCCGATAGCCCTACCAGTGGCATCGATCGGCACGAAAAAAGCGAAACTCATGTTTTCCTATGTTCCGCGTTTGTCGTCGAGCAAAAACAGCGGTGACGTCTTGCTGATCTTCGGACGCATCGCGTTCTGATTTATCCAGCATCAGACGTTATGCGAACAGTATGTTGGACGCTTACTCAGCGTCCAACATACTGCCTCACGGCAACAACGGAATTCATTGCGTAACTCGTAAAGAAGCCTATAATCCTGCACAAAAGCCTATCAAGCGCCTTTCTTTTGTGTCATGACAAATCTTGCAAAAATCCTTTCCCCAGAGAACATCATTCTGGATCTAGAAGTCTCGAGCAAAAAGCGAGCATTCGAACAAGCCGGACTTACCTTCGAGAACAATAGCGGCATCGCACGTTCTACGGTGTCTGAGAACCTGTTTGCGCGCGAGCGCCTGGGGTCGACAGGCTTGGGACACGGCGTGGCCGTTCCACATGGCCGCATCAAAGGGCTCAAGGCACCACTGGCGTTGTTCATGCGCTTGGCCGCGCCGATTCCGTTCGAGTCGCCTGATGGCGAACCGGTCAAATTGCTGATTTTCCTGCTGATCCCGGACAATGTGACGCAACAGCATCTTGAAATTCTCTCCGAAATTGCCGAGATGTTCTCGGACAATGCCTTTCGCACAGAACTGATCAGCGATAGCGACCCAGCCTCGGTCTATTCGCGTCTGGTGACTTGGCAGCCATCGTTGGAAAAAACCCATTAAGCGAGCGCCGGCGACATAATACCGACAACAGTAGTCGGTCTGGCCATGAGCAATGCAGATTGCCAATACGCTGAATTAACCCAAACACCTTGTCGCACTGGAGCGTTATGCCTGCATTTACCGCGTTATCGATACAGCAACTGTATGAAGAAAATCGCGAATCACTGCAGCTAGGCTGGTTTGCTGGCTTCCCCGGCGGCGAACGCCTTATTTCCGGCGATGCCGCATCGGCTGCCGACCAGGTGGGCCACTTGAATCTGATCCACCCTGGACGCATCCAGGTCTTCGGCCACCAGGAAACCGAATATTACCAACGCCTTTCCAACACCTCGCGCGCCTACCAGACCGCCGAGCTGGTCGCTGGTGAACCTCCCGCCTTCATCATTGCCCAGGGGCTATCGACACCGCCCGACATTCTGGCCATCTGCGACGAAAAAAATATCCCGCTGTTCTCCACACCCCTGCCGGCCGCGCAGGTGATTGATTACCTGCGCGTTTATCTCTCCAAAAAGCTGGCGCAGCAGATCACCATGCATGGGGTGTTCATGGACGTATTAGGCGTAGGCGTGTTGATTACCGGCGAATCGGGTCTGGGCAAGAGTGAGCTCGGTCTTGAGCTAATCTCACGCAGTCACGGCCTGGTCGCTGACGATGCCGTCGAATTTGCCCGCATCGCTCCTAATATGATCGAAGGACGCTGTCCGTCCCTATTGCAAAATCTGCTGGAAGTGCGCGGACTGGGTCTGCTCGATATCAAAGCGATTTTCGGGGAAACGGCCGTGCGCCGCAAAATGCGCCTGAAGCTCATCGTGCATCTGGTTCGCCGCAGCACACTGGAAGAAAATTACGAACGCCTGCCGCTTGATGCGCAATTTGAAGACGTGCTGGGCCTGCCGATCCGCAAGGTCGTCATTCCTGTTGCCGCCGGCCGCAATATTGCGGTCTTGCTCGAAGCGGCGGTACGCAATACCATTTTGCAACTGCGCGGCATTGATACGCTCAAAGAATTCATTGAGCGCCAGCGCAAAGCCATGAATGGCGAATGAAGTTAATGCCGCACTTGATCAGATAAGCTGGCAATCAAACCAGAGGCTGGCGCCATCCGACGCATTAGACTGACCGCAAGCCTGGCAGAGATAAGGTATCATCATACTCATGCGTATCGTTCTCATTACAGGTATTTCTGGTTCAGGAAAATCGGTGGCGCTTCATGTGCTGGAAGACATCGGTTATTTCTGCGTTGACAATTTGCCGCCGGCACTGCTGCGCAGTCTGGTGGAAACACGGCTCAAAGAAGGCGACGATACGCTGGCCGTGGCCACCGATGCCCGTAGCGCAGACTCACTGGCCGGGCTGGGCAAGGATATCAAGGCGTTGCAAGACGAGGGGCACGACGTCAAGCTGTTTTTCCTGACCGCCACGACTGAGTCGCTCATCATCCGCTTTTCGGAAACCCGCCGCAGCCACCCGCTGTCGCATCGCCTGCTGGCAGATCAAAATCCCAACTATCGTCTGACACTGACCGAGTGCATCCAGAGAGAGCGGGAAATGCTCAATGCGATTCAGGCCATGGCACATGTCATCGACACCTCCAATCTGAGCGCCAATAAGTTGCGCGCCTGGATTCAAGAGCTCACTGATGGCGCACAAACCAATCTGACCCTGCTGTTTGAATCGTTTGCCTTCAAGTATGGCGTGCCGCTGGATGCTGACATCGTCTTTGATGTACGCGTACTGCCCAATCCGCATTACGATCCGCAACTGCGTCCGCTGACCGGGCGCGACCAACCGGTGGCGCAATTCCTCAGCGATCTGCCGGAAGTCAATGATCTGCTGGGCGACATCCGTAACTTCGTCGAAAAATGGCTACCCGCGTTCAAGCGCGACAATCGCAGCTACCTCACGGTTGCCATTGGCTGTACCGGCGGCCAGCATCGATCGGTATTCATCGTCGAACAGCTGGCCCGCCATTTTGCTGCGCGAGAGCATGTGGTGGTTAGACACTTGCAACTGAACTAAACCACGACGCAGCAATAATCAGCTTAGCAAGTCATTCGAACACAACACGCCCAGCAATAGTTTTTTGACAGGCGCCGGCAGCGGCGCCTGCGCCAGGGCATCGATCGGATACCACACCCAACCCGATTGCGCCACCTGCAGCAAACGCCGCGTCAAGATCACCTCATAGGGTGCGACATGCAACTTGAAATGCGTAAAGACATGCGAGAAAGCTTGCAATTTACGACAGGCCGCAATCTCGCCAAATGCTTGCATGGCACTCTCCACCGCATCACCAAATTCATCTGCACTTGCGCTGACAGGCAACTCCGGCAATGACAGCAAGCCGCCCCAAATACCGCTATCAGGGCGCTGCTGCAATAAGACATCGCCGCCTTCGCTAACGACCAGCATTACGGTTTCTTTTTCCGGCACCGCTTTCTTGGGCTTACGTACCGGCAGCTCCGTCGTCCTGCCGGTCGCCAACGCGACACAGCGCTGACTGAAGGGGCAACGCTCACAAGCAGGCTTGCCGCGCACGCACAAGGTGGCACCCAGATCCATCAGGCCCTGCGTATAGGACTCCATATCCGCCTGCGGCAACAAGGCAACTGCGCGCCGCCATAACTGATCCTCCACCGCCTTGGCGCCAGGAAAACCCTCCACGCCAAACACCCGTGCGAACACTCGCTTAACGTTACCGTCCAGAATCGCCGCCCGCTTGCCATAGGCAAAAGCCGCAATGGCGGCAGCAGTGGAACGACCAATGCCGGGCAGATCGGCCAGCAAGTCTGGATCATCCGGAAAACGTCCCGCATATTCCTGGACCACCCGTTGCGCGCAGCGATGCAAATTGCGCGCACGGGTGTAATAACCCAGCCCGCTCCAGTGCGACATCACCGCTTCCGAGGGCGCTGCGGCCAGGCTGGCAACGTTGGGGAAGCTTTCGAGAAATTTCGTGTAATACGGAATCACAGCCGTGACCTGGGTCTGCTGCAACATGATCTCCGACAACCAGATGCGGTAGGCATCCCGCGTGTTTTGCCAAGGCAAGGCATGACGGCCGTGCTGCTTTTGCCAGGTAATCACATCGGTGGAAAAGCTGGGATCGATAAACTCTGCGGCATCGTCCGCAGTCGCTGCGATTTTGTTAAGTACGCGTTTCATCGCTGACACGCCACACAATAAAAGGTAGAACGCTGGCCCTGCTTGATTTGTCTGATCGACGTCGCACAAACCCGGCACGGTAGTCCGGTGCGGTTGTAAACAAAATAATTTTGCTGAAAATAACCCGATTGTCCATTGACGCCGATAAAGTCACGCAAGCTGCTGCCGCCCTGCTCGATGGCAGCAGCCAGAATTTCCCGAATTGCCGCAACCAGTTTTTCGTAGCGCGCCAGGCTGATTTTGGCGGCCGCAGTCTTGGGATTGATGCCAGCCTTGAACAGGCTCTCAGAGGCATAAATATTGCCGACACCGACCACAATGTCACCAGCCAGCAAAACCTGTTTAATCGGCGCACTGCGATTGCGCGTCTGACGGTGCAGCAGCAGCGCCGAGAATTTTTCTTCCAGCGGCTCCAGTCCCAGCCCGCGCAAGAGGATGTGTTCTTCAATATCGCCATCGGCGGCATCGTGCCATAACACTGCGCCAAAACGGCGTGGATCGCTCATCCGCATGACCTTGGCCCCTACCACCAGATCAAAATGATCATGCTTTTGCGGTGCCACGTCCGACGGCAAAATCCGCAAGTGCCCGGACATGCCAAGATGAACGATCAGGCTGCCGTGCTCGAAATGGATCAGCAGATATTTGCCGCGCCGCCCGGTCGCAATGATGCGGCGGCCGGCCAAGCACTCGTGCAGGTCGGCCGGGAATGGCCAACGCAATCCGCTACGCCGCAACACCACGCCATTGACGGTGAAACCTTCAAGATATGGCGCTACGCCGCGCCGGGTGACTTCTACTTCTGGTAGTTCTGGCATGAAAACAATGAAGGTAAATGAACTGCGAAAAAAGATGCCCAAGCTTATTTGTCAGCGATACGCGAACAAAAGCCGGCGGCCAGCTATCATAGTGCTTTGTGTCCTCAGGTGCAGGGCATGATGGTTTACACTCGCTTACACCAAGAATCGCTGTCTTGAGCGTAAAATTAATATTTGTCTGATTATTCAGGATTTCCCTTGAAAAAAACTTTCGCCATTGTATCGCTCTCCGTCATGCTCTCCGCATGTGCAAGTCTGCGGCAACCTAGCGAGACGGCGGCTGATGCCAGCCAGCCGCCCAGCCCGCCGTCGACGCTGGTGAAGGCGCCACCTGTTCCGAAGGAGCAGGCCCAGGCAACGCCACCGGTAGAAGATCCGCTGCCGGCTGTAGAGTTAAGCCCAAATCTGTTCTATGACATCTTGCGCGCCGAGATTTCCTTCCAGCGCGGACAATGGCAAACCGCCTACCTGACTCTGTTGAGCGATGCACAACAGACCCGTGATCAGCGTCTGGCCAAACGCGCCGCCGAAATTGCCCTGGCGGCACGACGTCCTGCGGAAGCACTCGCGGCCGTACGTCTGTGGAGCGAACTGGCACCACATTCAGATGAAGCGCTGCAGAATTACCTTGGCCTGGTCATGTTGAGCGACAACATTTCCGAGATCCAGCCACTGCTGGCGCAACGTCTGGCGCAAGCCACACCGCAAGCGATCGGCCCGCTGATCCTGCAAATCCAGCGACTGCTCAGCCGCTCCCGCGACAAGACGGCTGCCTTCAACATGCTGCAAGACCTGGTTGCCCCGTATGCGACCTTGCTTGAAACTCATCTGGCGCTGGCCCAAGGTGCCTTTGCCAATCGCGACTCGGTGCGCGCCCGTGATGAGGCCACCCAGGCACTCCGGCTCAAGCCGGACTCCGAACTGGCCATCTTGACGCTGGCGCAAGTCACACCAGACACGGTTGCGGCAATGAAACTGGTTTCTGACTTCCTGATCAAGTATCCCGATGCGCGCGAAGTGCGCATTGCCTATGCACGCGGACTGGTCGAGCAAAAACAGTACGAGCCTGCACGCACGCAGTTCATGCAGCTACTCAAGGATAACAAGGATGACATGACCACCTTGTTTGCATTGGGAATTCTGGATGTACAAACCAATCATCTGGCCCAGGCTGAAACCAACCTCAAGCGTTACCTAGAGGTGCTGGCCGCCCAGCCTGAAGACGAGCGCGACCCGACCCAAGCGCTGCTGTTGCTGTCGCAGATTGCCGAAGAGCGCAACGACATACCAGGCGCACTGAAATGGCTGGAACAAGTTGAACCCGGCGATGCTTATATCAATGTGCAAATCCGTCGGGCTCAGTTGCTGGCCAAGCGTGGCGATATCAACGGCGCTCGCAAGATTTTAGAACAGGCACAAGCGGAAGCCGGCAATGACCGTGATCAACAGCAGTTGATCCAGGGTGAGGCGCAAATCCTGCGCGACGCCGAGCGCAATCAGGAAGCGGCCACCGTCCTCGAAGATGGCATCAAGCGCTTCCCCGACAACATCGACCTGCTCTACGACTATGCCATGGTAGCCGACAAGATCAACAACTACGAGACCATGGAAACCGCACTGCGCAAGATCATTGACGTCGCGCCGAACAGCCCGCATGCCTATAACGCGCTGGGTTATTCGCTGGCAGACCGCAACGTCCGTTTGCCGGAAGCCTTGAGCCTGATTCAGAAAGCACTCAAGTTGGCGCCGGAAGATCCCTTCATCACAGACAGTCTGGGCTGGGCGCAATTCCGCCTGAGCAATCTGGATGAAGCCGAAAAGCAATTGCGCCATGCCTATGCTCTGCGCCCAGATCCTGAAATCGGCGTGCATCTCGGTGAAGTCCTCTGGGTGAGCGGAAAACAAGCCGAAGCCAAGCAGTTGTGGCGCGATGCCCAGCAAAAGGATCCGCAAAACGACGTGCTTAAAAACACGCTCAGCCGTCTGAACGTAAAACTGTGACGCTGCCATTCCTGCGCCGCTATGGCGCAGCCTGCGGGCTGGCTCTGCTGCTGGCCGGCTGTGCCGGCATGACGGCGCAGACCAGCCTCAATCAGGGGTCTGTAGCGCTTAAGCGCCATTACAACGACAGCATTGTGCTCGCCGGCAGATTATCGATCCTGTATACGCAATACGGCCGTGAACAAGGTGTGCATGGCAGCTTCACCTGGGATCAGCATAGCGATCATATTGTCTTGAGTCTATTCTCTCCGCTAGGCCAGACGCTGGTCGTCATCGATATCAAACCCGGCATTGCGGTCCTGACGCAAGCGGACAAAAATCCCATTGCTGCGGCCGATGTAGATTTGCTATTGGCACAGGCACTGGGCTGGCCACTGCCGGTGTCTAGCCTGCACGAATGGCTGCAAGGCTTCGGCCACACTGCCGATGGCCATGCATTCGTCGCGCAGCCGAACAGCACCAGCAGCACCTTTGAGACCCCTGACGGCTGGACCTTGAACTATGGCGCCTGGCAAGATGATGCCGACAACACGGCACAAAACCGCCCCAAGCGCATCGACCTGAAACGTCAGACTGAACAGGCCGGCCCCGTATCAATACGCATCGTGATCGACAAATGGCAGGTCGCGGGCACGGCGACCGCATCACAATAAATTTATGCGCCTTGGCGCCGATTCGACTTCATTCTCGCCTCTCATGCCTGCAAGCCTCCTTAATTGCCTCGCCCCGGCCAAATTGAATTTGTTCCTGCATGTGACCGGACGCCGCCCGGATGGCTATCATCTGTTGCAAACCGTGTTTCAACTGATCGCACGCTGCGACATCCTCGACTTCAGCGTGCGGGAAGATGGCAAAATTTGTCGCACCAACGACCTCCCCGGCGTGCCGCCTGAGAGCGATCTGGTCGTGCGTGCGGCGCGCTTGCTGCAAAGTGCCAGCGGCCAAGTGCAGCTGGGTGCCGACATTACCGTCAAAAAGCAACTACCCATGGGCGGCGGCTTGGGAGGCGGCTCGTCGGATGCCGCAACAACCCTGATCGTACTCAATCATCTGTGGCAAACCGGCCTCAGCCGCAGCCAGTTGATGGCGTTAGGCCTGCAGTTGGGCGCCGACGTGCCGTTTTTCATCTTTGGTGAAAATGCCTTTGCCCAAGGCGTGGGCGAGGAGCTGACAGCCTTGCCCACACCCGCCTGTTGGTTTGCGGTGATTGAGCCTGGCATTGCGATACCGACCGCATCAATCTTTTCATCAAAAGAGTTGACAAGAGATACGAAAGTCATCAGAATAACGGACTTTCCTGAAGCGAATAATCTTCTCGATAAGAACTTCGGAAAAAACGATTTAGAAGTGGTGGCTGCTAGGCAGTTCCCGCAAGTAGCAGAGGCCATACAGTGGCTCAAGCAATTTGGGAATGCCAGGATGACAGGATCCGGAGCATGTGTGTTTTGTTCTTTTGAACATGAACATCAGGCTGACGAAGTACTGAAGCAAGTACCTTCGCACTGGATAGCGTGGAAAGCCAAAGCGATGCAGGAACATCCTCTCGCCCATTTATTAAGTTCGTAAGCAAGAATTGGTTTGACGGAAAATTGCACTCGGTGTTACAAGTAGGAAGAGTGGATGACGACGGCAAACAGCAGATTGCGTAGGGGAATCGCCAAGTTGGTTAAGGCACTGGATTTTGATTCCAGCATTCCAAGGTTCGAATCCTTGTTCCCCTGCCATTTATTTTGGGCAACATCAGGTCGCCCGTTAGAGAAATATAAAAGCCAAAGAGATAAGCCGCCAACGCAAGACTAAGTTTTAGTCGCGCATTGTCGGCTTTTCGACTTTTTAACGATTGCATTCAGGGATACCCACATGGCAAACGAAAACCTGATGGTTTTTACTGGCAGCGCCAATCCGGAACTGGCACAAGGCGTCGTCGAAAAACTAGGTATCCCTCTGGGCAAGGCCAACGTTTCGAAGTTTTCCGACGGTGAAGTGATGGTCGAGATCAATGAGAACGTGCGCGGCAAGGATGTCTTCGTGCTGCAATCGACTTGTGCTCCGACCAATGACAATCTGATGGAAATCATGATCATGGTCGATGCCTTGAAGCGCGCTTCGGCCGGTCGGATCACTGCCGCCATTCCTTATTACGGCTATGCCCGCCAAGATCGTCGTCCGCGCTCGGCACGTGTGGCGATTTCGGCCAAGGTGGTGGCGAACATGCTGCAGGAAGCCGGCGTTGAACGCGTCCTGATCATGGATTTGCATGCAGACCAGATTCAGGGCTTCTTCGACATTCCGGTGGACAACATTTACGCCTCGCCGATTCTGCTGGGCGATCTGGTGAGCAAGAACTACGATGATCTGCTGGTGGTATCACCCGACGTCGGCGGTGTGGTGCGCGCCCGTGCGCTGGCCAAACGTCTGAGCTGCGATCTGGCGATTATTGATAAACGCCGACCAAAAGCCAACGTATCAGAGGTCATGAACATCATTGGTGAAGTCGAAGGCCGCAATTGCGTAATCATGGATGACATGGTCGATACCGCAGGCACCTTGACCAAGGCCGCCGAAGTACTCAAAGAACGTGGTGCCAAGAAAGTAGTTGCTTACTGTACGCACCCAGTCTTGTCGGGCCCGGCGCTGGATCGCATTGCCAATTCGCCGCTCGATGAACTGGTCGTCACTGACACTATTCCTTTGTCGGAAGCCGCCAAGGCCTGCAGCAAAATTCGTCAACTGAGTTGCGCCAGCTTGCTGGCCGAGACCTTCAAGCGCATCAGCAAGGGCGACTCGGTGATGTCGCTGTTCGCAGAATAAAGAAACAACTGTAACGTTTTCATTCTCTCAGGCAACTGAGGGAATCTTTGAATCCCCTGGTCGCGGGGGATTTTTAACGCGAGACGAAAGTCCCGCAACCATTGGAGCTTAAAATGAAAGTTATCGCATTTCCACGCACTGAACAGGGGACCGGAGCGAGCCGCCGCCTGCGCAATGCTGGTCAAACACCAGCCATCGTCTACGGTGGCACTAGCGCCCCGCTGAATATCGCCCTGGACCACAACGCGCTGTACCATGCGTTGAAAAAAGAAGCCTTCCACTCGTCCATCCTCGACCTCGAAATCGACGGCAAGGTTGAACAAGTGCTGCTGCGCGACTTCCAAGTCCACGCATACAAGCAATTGGTGCTGCACGTTGACTTCCAACGTGTTGACGCTTCGCAAAAGATCCACGTCAAGGTACCTCTGCACTTCGTCAACGCTGACGTATCGCCAGCAGTCAAGCAGGCTTCGGCTATCATCAGCCACGTGCTGACTGACCTGGATATTTCCTGCCTGCCTAAGGATCTGCCGGAGTTTGTTACCGTTGACCTGTCCGCTCTGGAAGTCGGCCACTCGATTCACCTGGCTGACCTGAAGCTGCCAAACGGCGTGACTACAGTGACCCAGGAAAATCTGACAGTTGCTACCGCTTCGGTACCAGCTGGCAAGGTTGAAGCTGCTGCTGACGGCGCTGAAACGAAGTAATCTTCGATTCGCTCCCTGGCATCCAATAAAAAACCCGCTTCGGCGGGTTTTTTATTGGTCCTTAGCCGGCACATCAATTCATTGTCCCAACCAGGCCTGACGCTTACGCAAGGCAGCCACGGGCTTGGATTCTGCCTGCAATGCCAACTGTGGTGCTTCGTCTTCCTTGAGCCTGACGCTCAGACGGATCAATTCATCGCGCCGAAACACGTGCAGTTCGGCCACATCATTATTGCGATAACGCGCCAGCAAGCCATCTGGACCGGTGGCTGGAATGCGAATGCCGTCCAGCGCCACCAACTGATCACCGGCCGATACACCAGCGCGATGTCCGCTACCGCCTTCGTAGACATTGGCCACCTTGGCATCGCCGCCATTGATGCCGCGCGTAACCCGAATTCCCATATCAGGCTTGGCGTTGCTGCGGTTATCGCTATAGGCCACCGCGAACGGCGCCAGCAATTGTTCCAACGGCACATCATCGGTACCACGGATATAACGATCAAAGAAACGCTTGAGCTTGATACCACTGACCTCTTCAAACAAGGCTTCCACGGCATCTTCAGCGATACCCTTGCCGCCGTGACGGGAATAAAACTGCCGGCCATATTGCAGCCACAGCGCCTGCATCACATCATCCAGCGATTTGCGGCCACGACTCTCACTACGGATCAGCAAATCCAGACCCAGCGCCACCAATGAACCCTTGGTGTAATAGCTGACGATGGCGTTCGGTGCGTTTTCATCCTGACGATAGTATTTCACCCAGGCATCGAAACTGGACTCAGCCACACTTTGCTTGCGCCGTCCGCTGCCGCGCAACACACCATTGATGGTCTTGGATAACAAGCCAAGATAGGAAGCGCTGTCGATCACGCCGCTACGCACCAGGAACAAATCATCGTAATAGCTGGTAAAGCCCTCAAATAGCCACAACAGGGAGGTGTAGCTTTCCTGCGTCAGATCGTAAGGAGCAAAGGCCGCCGGCTTGATGCGCTTGACGTTCCAGGTGTGAAAATACTCATGGCTGCACAATCCCAGATAGGTGCGATAGCCGTCGCTGATCTCGGCATTACCCTTTACAGGCAAGTCGCTGCGGGTACAGATCAAAGCGGTCGAGGCACGATGCTCAAGACCGCCGTAACCATCACCCACCGCCATCGTCATGAACACATAGCGCGACATCGGTGCACGCTTGCTTTTGGGTTCAAAGAATGCGATCTGGGCTTCGCAGATTTTTTTCAGATCAGCGGACAAACGCGGCAAATCCAGATTCGGTACATTGCCAGTGATCACGATGTCATGCGGCACGCCATGCGCATTAAAGCTGGCCAGCGCAAATTCACCCAACTCGACCGGATGATCGATCAGTTCATCATAATCGGCTGCAACATAGGTGCCGAAACCGTAGCGCCTGGCTTTGAGTTCGGGCAAGCAAGTCGCCACCCGCCAACGCTTGCTGGCATCGCCGGCAGGACGCTGAATATCCACAATATGTGACGACGCCTCCTGCCCGGCTACACGCAAAAAGACGCTGGTACCGTTGAAGAAACCGTGACTCTGATCCAGATGGGCGGCGCGTACCGACAAATCCCAGGCATAGACTTGATAGCTCAGCGTCAATGCACCAGTACAAGGTGCCGCTTGCCAGGTGTGCTTGTCGCGTTTTTTCAGCACCACCTTCTTGCCCCCGGACTCGGCGCCAATCTTGACGATGTTGCGCGCAAATTCACGAATCATGTAACTGCCTGGTATCCAGGCCGGCAGGGAAAATACCTGCCCTTCGGCAGCCGGGGCATCGACGATCAACGTGACATCGAATAGATGCGCAGCACAATCGTTGGAAGTAATACTGTAGCGAATCGGGGTACTCATGGTGCTCCTGCGGCAAAATGTCAGTGAAGGCGCCCCGTGGCGGGCGCAAGCCCACATTCTACTTGAGCCACCAGGCAAAAGTGAGGGCCGTAAAAAAGCCGGAGGGACGTGTATCCCTCCGGCTTTGCTTGTCAGAATCGATCAGCGTGGCAACAGCGATGCGCCCATCAAGAACTCGTCGACAGCGCGTGCGCATTGACGCCCTTCGCGAATCGCCCACACCACCAGCGACTGGCCGCGACGCATGTCGCCGGCCGCGAATACCTTGTCGACCGATGTTTGATAGCAAGCCTCACCATCCGTAGTTGCCTTGGCATTGCCGCGCGAATCCTTCTCCACGCCGAAGGCGTCGAGCACCTGCTGCACTGGCGAGACAAAGCCCATTGCCAACAAGACCAGATCGGCCTTCATCTCGAATTCGGAATTAGGCACTTCCTGCATCTTGCCGTCCTTCCACTCCACACGCGCAGCGATCAGCTTTTCGACCTTGCCGTTCTTGCCTTCCAGGCGCTTGGTGGCGACCGCCCAATCACGATCGCAACCTTCTTCATGCGAGGAAGAAGTGCGCAGCTTGGTCGGCCAGTAAGGCCAGACCAGCGGTTTGTTTTCGGTTTCGGGTGGTTGCGGCATCAATTCGAACTGCGCCACCGAGGCGGCACCATGACGATTCGAAGTGCCCACGCAGTCGGAACCGGTATCGCCGCCGCCGATCACCACCACGTGCTTGTCGCTGGCAACCAGTTGCCCCTTGATCTTGTCGCCGGCATTGACCTTGTTTTGCTGCGGCAGGAAGTCCATGGCGAAATGCACGCCCTTAAGTTCACGGCCTGGCACCGGCAGATCGCGCGGTTGTTCGGCGCCTCCGGCAATGACGACGGCATCAAAGTCTTGCTTGAGTTGTTCAGGCGATACGGTCTCTTTCGACCAATTGGTGATATTGGCAGGAAAATCCTTGCCCACCAGCACACTGGTGCGGAAGACCACGCCTTCGGCTTGCATCTGCGCAACGCGTAGATCGATGTGCGATTTTTCCATCTTGAAATCGGGAATGCCGTAACGCAGCAGGCCGCCGATGCGATCGTTCTTTTCGAATACGGTCACCTCATGACCGGCACGCGCCAATTGTTGCGCGGCTGCCATACCGGCAGGACCGGAGCCGACCACGGCGACTTTCTTACCGGTCTTGATGGCCGCAGGTTGCGGCGTGACCCAGCCGTTTTCCCAACCCTTGTCGATGATGAAATGCTCAATCGACTTGATGCCCACTGCTTCGCTGTTGATGCCCAGAGTGCAAGCCGATTCACACGGCGCAGGACAGATACGGCCGGTGAACTCGGGGAAGTTGTTGGTCGAGTGCAGCGTCTCAAGGGCTTGCTTGTAGTCGCCCTGATACACCAGATCATTCCAATCGGGAATGATGTTATTGACAGGACAACCGTTGTTGCAGAACGGGATGCCGCAATCCATGCAGCGTGCGCCTTGTACCTTGGCGGCTGCATCATCGAGATGCAGCACAAATTCCTTGTAATGCTTCATGCGCATCTGCGGCGCTTCGCTCGCCTCTTTCAGGCGCTCATATTCCATAAAGCCGGTTACTTTACCCATTTTCCACTCACATTCTTCGCTAAGGATAGGCGGCTGACGTTTCTGCATTCTGGTTCCAGAAAACGTCAGCCTTGCGTATTGTTGTCGATCGCCAGGCTGGACGTGCTGCGGTCTTTAATTCAGATCAGGCAGCAACGACGTCCTTGACCTTCACTTTGGCGGCATTCAGCTCGCCCAGCGCACGTTTGTATTCGGTCGGGAAGACCTTGACGAACTTGCCGCGTGAAACCGCCCAGTTATCCAGCAGGTTGCGTGCACGCGTGCTGCCGGTGTATTTGAAGTGACGTTCGATCAGACCACGCAAGATCACTTCGTCTGTTTGCCCAATGCCACCGCGCTGCAAGCTATGCCAGACCGCGCGATCGGTAGACGCCTCCTGTTCAATCTCGGACAAGACCTGATCCAGCACCACCATGGACAGATTACACTTGCCGGCGAAATCATCGTTCTCATCGTAGACGTAGGCAATACCGCCCGACATACCTGCCGCAAAATTGCGGCCGGTTTCGCCCAACACCACGACGGTGCCGCCGGTCATGTATTCGCAACCGTGATCGCCAGTGCCTTCCACCACCGCAATGGCGCCGGAGTTACGCACCGCGAAACGCTCGCCGACGACGCCGTTGATGAAGGCTTCACCAGAAGTGGCGCCGTACAGTACGGTATTGCCGGAGATGATGTTATCCACCGCACGACCACGGAATTCCGTGTTCGGACGCACGATAATACGGCCGCCTGACAAGCCCTTGCCGACGTAGTCATTGCCTTCGCCGACCAGATCCAAGGTCACGCCATGTGCCAAGAAGGCGCCGGCCGATTGACCTGCCGTGCCTTGCAACTGAATATGGATGGTATCGTCCGGCAAACCTTCATTGCCGTAACGCTTGGCCACCTCACCCGACAACATGGCGCCGACGGTGCGATTCAAGTTGCGAATCGGCGAGATGAAAGAAACTTTCTCGCCCTTGTCCAGCGCAATGCGTGCCTGGGCAATCAACTTGTGATCGAGCGCCTTTTCCAGACCATGATCTTGCGTTTCGGTATGGTAATAAGGCAACGTACTAACCGGTTGATAGAAGATCTTGCTGAAGTCCAGACCCTGCGCCTTCCAGTGCGAGATTGCCTTGCTGCGATCGAGCAGGTCGGAGCGGCCAATCAGTTCATTGAAGCTGCGAATACCCAACTGCGCCATGATTTGACGCACTTCCTCAGCGATGAAGAAGAAGAAGTTGACCACGTGCTCCGGTTTGCCGGAGAACTTGGCGCGCAACAGCGGATCTTGTGTCGCCACACCGACCGGGCAGGTATTGAGATGGCACTTGCGCATCATGATGCAGCCTTCCACCACCAGCGGGGCGGTGGCGAAACCGAATTCATCCGCTCCTAGCAGCGCGCCAATGACGACATCGCGACCGGTCTTCATCTGGCCATCAGCCTGCACCCGAATACGGTTACGCAAGCCGTTCAACACCAACGTTTGCTGGGTTTCAGCCAAGCCCAGTTCCCAAGGCGAACCGGCATGCTTGATCGAGGACAGCGGTGAGGCGCCGGTGCCGCCGTCGTGACCGGCGATGACTACGTGGTCCGACTTGGCCTTGGCCACACCTGCGGCAATCGTGCCGACACCGACTTCAGAAACCAGCTTGACCGAGATCGACGCGCGCGGATTGACGTTCTTGAGATCGTGGATCAGTTGCGCCAGATCTTCGATCGAGTAAATGTCATGGTGCGGCGGCGGCGAAATCAGCCCGACACCCGGCACCGACACGCGCAACGTGGCAATGTAATCGGTGACCTTGTGACCTGGCAGTTGACCGCCCTCACCCGGCTTGGCGCCTTGCGCCATCTTGATCTGAATCTGGTCGGCAGAAATCAGGTATTCGGCGGAGACGCCAAACCGGCCCGAGGCCACCTGCTTGATGCGCGAACGCAGCGAGTCACCGGCTTGCAGTGGAATATCCACTTCAATGACGTCCTTGCCGATTTCGGAAGCCAGGGTAGCGCCTTGCTTGATCGGGATGCCCTTGAGCTCATTGCGGTAACGGTTGACGTCTTCGCCACCCTCACCGGTGTTGGACTTGCCGCCGATACGATTCATCGCAATGGCCAGCGTGGCGTGTGCTTCGGTCGAAATCGAACCGAGCGACATAGCCCCGGTAGCAAAGCGCTTGACGATTTCCTTGGCCGGCTCGACTTCATCAATCGAGATCGCCTTGGACGGATCAATCTTGAACTCGAACAGACCGCGCAAGGTCATGTGCCGCTTGGACTGATCATTGATGATCTGGGCATATTCCTTATAGCTACTAAAGCTGTTGGAACGCGTCGAATGTTGCAGCTTGGCGATCGCATCCGGGGTCCACATGTGCTCTTCACCGCGCACCCGATAAGCGTATTCGCCGCCGGCGTCGAGCGCGTTGGCCAGTACAGGGTCCGTGCTGAAGGCAGCACGATGCAAACGCAGCGCTTCTTCGGCAACTTCAAACACACCAATACCTTCGACATTCGAGGAGGTGCCTTTGAAGTATTTGTCTACCATCGCCTTGTTCAGGCCAATCGCTTCAAAAATCTGCGCGCCGCAATACGACATGTAGGTCGAAATACCCATCTTCGACATCACCTTCAGCAAGCCCTTGCCGATGGCCTTCTGGAAGTTATAGATGGCCTTGTCGGCCGACAGCTCGCCCGGCAAACCCTTGGCAATATCGCGCAGAGTATCCATGGCCAGATAGGGATGAATCGCTTCGGCACCGAACCCTGCCAGCAAGGCGAAGTGATGCGTCTCACGCGCAGAACCGGTTTCCACCACCAGACCTGTGGTGGTGCGCAAACCCTTGCTGACCAGATGCTGGTGAATCGCCGAAGTCGCCAGCAGCGCCGGAATGGCCACTTGCTCGGCATCGAACTTGCGATCCGATACGATCAGAATGTTATGGCCCGACTTGACCGCATCGACTGCCTTGGCGCACAGCGATGCCAGACGTGCTTCGATGCCTTCCTTGCCCCAAGCCACTGGATAGCAGATGTTCAATTCATGCGACTTGAACTTGCCGCCAGTATGCACGCTGATGTTGCGCAACTTGGCGATATCGGCGTAGTCCAGCACCGGCTGCGACACTTCCAGGCGCATCGGCGGGTTGATATTGTTGGTGTCGAGCAGGTTAGGACGCGGACCGATGAAGGACACCAGCGACATCACCATTGCTTCGCGGATAGGGTCGATAGGCGGGTTGGTCACCTGCGCAAACAATTGCTTGAAGTAATGGTAGAGCGTCTTGTTCTTGCTCGACATGACTGCCAGCGGCGAGTCATTGCCCATGGAACCGATCGCCTCCTCGGCGCCGGCAGCCATCGGCGACATCAGGAACTTGACGTCTTCCTGGGTGTAACCAAACACCTGCTGGCGATCCAGCAAGGGCACGGTGGACACCGCTTCGGCCGGCTCCTGCTTGAGTTCATCAAGCTTGACGCGCACCGACGAAATCCATTGCTTGTACGGCTTGGCATTGGCGTAGGTGTCTTTGAGTTCCTTGTCATCGATGATACGGCCGGCATCCAGATCAATCAGGAACATCTTGCCCGGCTGCAGGCGCCACTTCTGAATGATCTTGGATTCCGGAATCGGCAGCACGCCGGATTCGGAAGCCATCACCACCAGGTCGTCGTCGGTGACAATGTAACGCGCCGGACGCAGGCCATTACGGTCAAGCGTGCCGCCGATGTGGCGACCATCGGTAAAGGCCAGCGCGGCCGGACCGTCCCACGGCTCCATCATGGCGGCGTGGTATTCATAGAAGGCACGCCGGTTTTCATCCATCAGCGTATGGTTTTCCCAGGCTTCGGGCACCATCATCATCATCGCCTGCGCCAGCGGGTAACCAGCCATGAGCAACAGTTCCAGCGCATTGTCGAAGGATGCCGTATCGGACTGACCTTCATAGATCAGCGGGAACAGCTTTTTCAGATCATCGCCCAGCACAGCCGACTGCATCACGCCTTCGCGCGCGCGCATCCAGTTAAAGTTGCCCTTGACGGTATTGATTTCGCCGTTATGCGCAATCAGGCGGTACGGGTGAGCCAGCGGCCACTCAGGGAAGGTATTGGTAGAAAAACGTTGATGCACCAGCGCCAACGCCGAGATACAGCGCGGATCTTGCAGGTCCTTGTAATACACGCCGACCTGATCGGCTAACAACAAGCCTTTGTAGACCACAGTGCGCGCTGACATCGACGGTACAAAGAATTCCTTGCCGTGGATCAGATTGAGCGCCTGAATGGCATGGCCGGAGGACTTGCGGATCACGTACAGCTTGCGTTCCAGCGCGTCGGTAACCATGATGTCCGGGCCGCGACCAATAAAGATCTGACGGATCACCGGCTCTTTATCACGCACCGTCGGCGACATCGGCATGTCCATGTCGACCGGCACATTGCGCCAGCCCAGCACGACTTGGCCCTCGGCCAGCACGGCACGTTCGATTTCCTGTTCACAGGCGATACGCGAGGCATTTTCCTTAGGCAGGAACACCATGCCAACACCAAACTCGCCCGGCGGCGGCAATGCCACGCCCTGCTTGGCCATTTCTTCGCGATAATACTGATCGGGAACCTGGATCAAAATACCGGCACCGTCACCCATCAATGGATCAGCACCAACCGCACCCCGGTGGTCCAGATTCTTCAAGATGAGCAAGCCTTGCTCGACGATGGAGTGGTTTTTCTTGCCCTTGATATGGGCGATAAAACCGACGCCGCATGCGTCGTGTTCATTAGCTGGGTCGTATAGGCCTTGCGCTTGCATAACGGTGCTCCACCACTTTAAGAGTAAGGATTTCAGGATAGTGCAGCACAACCAATAGTTCAATAAAAATAAATAGGGTCAGAGTAATACGAAGCTCGGCGCAATTCCAAATACTTTTAAATTAGGGACAGAGCAAAGCACTACATTATCTAAATGCTTGTTTTTATTTGTTTTTCTGAATTGCAGCGACATAAAATAGACTATTCCTGACTGGCAACACCCTTTTTCCTCAGCGGGCGCCCGCGCTTGGCCGGACTGACACGCCGGCTGATCTGCTTTTCCAGCGTCGCCTTAAACTCTTCCTCCCCCAGCGCCCATCCCTTGAGCGTGGCCTGACTGATCAAGTCTGTCTCGGCACGACTCAGCGCTTGCTCGGCTTGCAGCTTGTAGGCAATTTCACGATCAAACGGTGTGTTGCCCAATGCCCAATAAACGCGATGATCGGTCATCAATGCATCCTGTTTTGCGCCAATGTGATGCAAATAACTCGACCAAGGGTAATCCGAAGGTGTGGCCACCAAACCACTACGCACCGGATTTTGCTCAATGTAACGACTGCAGAGCAACAGATAGTGTTCTGCATCAAGCACCGTGGCCTTGTAGCGCCCTTGCCACAGAGTGCCGCTGCGACCGTACTTTTGATTGAAATACGGAACGTAGTAGCGCCCTACCAGTTGCATCATCCGTGCCAGCCCGTCGACATCCGTCGGGGTCGCCAGTAAATGGATGTGGTCCGGCATCAACACATAAGCGTGGATAGCAAGCTTGAAGCGTCTGGCGCCTTCTTTGAGCCAGTCGAGGAAGATGTCATGATCAGCGGCATCGCGGAAAACCGCCTGCTTGTCATGACCACGTTGAATGATGTGGTGCGGTTGCAGCGGAACAACAAGACGAGGGAGGCGGGCCATGAAAAACTCGGGTCAGAGAGATACCAGATTATAAATCAACTCCGACCCCATTTATTGTCATCCATCAAACGATCGGGCTTAGCGCTTATGCGACAACATTAGGCTTAACACCACCGAGATCAACAGGATCAGCGCCACCAGCAACAAGGAGAGCAGCACTGGAATGTGAAACCAGTAGGCCAGCAGCATCTTGCCGCCGATAAAAACCAGCACTACCGCCAAGCCGTATTTCAGATACTGGAAACGATGCGCAACGTCGGCCAGCAGGAAATACAGTGCGCGCAGCCCCATGATGGCGAACATATTGGAAGTGAAGACGATGAATGGATCCGTGGTAATCGCAAAAATCGCGGGAATACTGTCGACGGCAAAAATCAGATCAGAGATTTCGATCAAGATCAGCACCAGCACCAGGGGCGTGAAATAACGCAGACCATGGTGCCGTGTAAAGAATTTTTCACCATCGTAGCCATCGCTGATGCGCAAGTGTCGGCGCAAAAACTTCAGCAACGCATTGTCATTAAGATCACTTTCCTGATCGGCAAAAATCAACATCTTGATGCCGGTAATCACCAGAAATGCGCCAAACAGATACATGACCCAGCTGAACTGCGCAATCAACCAGGCCCCTAGCAAGATCATCACCGCCCGCATCACGATGGCTCCCACCACACCATACAGCAGCACCCGCCGCTGCATTTCCGCAGGCACCGCAAAGTAGCCAAAGATCACCAGGAAGACAAAAATATTATCGACAGACAAGGATTTTTCGATCAGATAACCAGATAGGAACTCCAGGCTCTTCTGGTTGGCGAATTCACGCCCGGTGTGATGATCCAGATAACACCACAACAAAGCGCAGAACAACAATGCCAGCACAACCCAGGTCAGCGACCAGCCCAGAGCCTCTTTGACACTGACCTTGTGCGCCTGACGCCCGCCCAGCAACAGCATGTCGACAGCCAGCATGCCGAGCATAAAGACAATAAAACCTGCCCACATCGGCAGCGTGGCAAAACTTTCGATACCGTTCACGATTTCCCTTTTCAATGGCAGCGACGTCATCGCATCAATCCACCACTGTAACCAGATTCAATACGATTGAAAATTCGAATATACTTTCCATATTCATCGAAAAAACCGAATAATCAATCAATGACCGACAGGCATCATGTCCGCACTGAATTACAAGCATCTGCATTATTTCTGGGTGGTCGCCAAGACCGGCGGCATCGCGCGCGCCAGCGAACGCTTGCATCTGACGGCACAAACCATCAGCGCTCAGATCAGCCAGTTTGAGAACAGCATCGGCTACCGCCTGTTCAACCGGGTCGGCCGCACACTGGAACTCAACGATGCTGGACGCACGGTATTTTCCTATGCCGATCAAATGTTCTCGCTGGCCGAAGAGCTCGAAGCGGTGCTACGGTTTGGTCCGGATAGCGGTGCCACGCAGTTGCGTGTGGGGCTGGCTGATGCGGTGCCGAAGATGATTGCCTACCTGTTGCTGGAGACCGCGCTGCATTTGCCTGAGCCGGTACGCATAGTCTGTCGTGAAGGCAAGCTCAATCATCTGCTCGCCGATCTGGCCATCCATCGGCTCGATATTGTCATCGCTGATAGCGCCATCCCTGCCAACGTCAACGTGCGCGGTTACAGCCATTTACTTGGGGAAAGCCACACCAGCTTCTTTGCCTCGCCGGCGCTGGCAGTACAACATCAGGACAATTTCCCCCACAGCCTAGACCAGGCGCCCTTCCTGATCCCGGGAGAAGATGCGGCGATGCGCCCGAAACTGTTGCGCTGGTTTGAAGAAAACGGCATCCGCCCACGCATCGCCGGTGAATTCGACGATGGCGCCTTGCTCAATGCCTTCGGCGAAGCCGGTACCGGTATTTTCGCTGCCCCCTCCGCAGTCGCTGCGCAATTATCAAAACAGCTGGGAGTCATCGAAATCGGCAGAAGCGAACAGCTCACCGAGCAGTTCTTTGCCATTTCCGTGGAGCGTCGTCTGAGCCACCCTGCGGTGCTAGCGATTCAATCCGCTGCGCGAGAAAACCTGCTCATTGACCGTAGCAAAGCCGAAACATAGCAACGCCATGGATTGCCCCATAGAAAAACCCCGCGCTCCTTGCGGTACGCGGGGTTAAACCCGTTCTCTTGGGGGAAGAAAACGGAGGGGGACTTAAACTATAGAAAACGCCAAGCGGCAATGCAGTATTTCTTACAAATTATTACGCCGGTTACAACCCTAGCCCACCGTAGCCCCATACGTGTCTTAGCGAAAGGCCGGTTCGCTGAAACTGCGCAGCTTGCGACTGTGCAATTGTTCAATACCATGATTGCGCAGCAACTCCAGTGCCCGGATACCGATTTTCAGATGCTGCGCCACGCGTTGTTCGTAAAACTTGTTGGCCATGCCCGGCAACTTGATCTCACCATGTAGCGGTTTGTCGGACACACACAGCAAGGTCCCATAAGGTACTCGGAAGCGAAAACCATTGGCCGCCACCGTGGCGCTTTCCATGTCCAGCGCAATGGCACGACTCTGACTGAAGCGCAACAAAGGGGTGCGATGGTCGCGCAACTCCCAGTTGCGATCATCCACCGATGCCACGGTGCCGGTACGCATGATGCGTTTGAGCTCGTAGCCCTCCAGTTCAGTAATTCCCGCCACCGCGTCCTGCAATGCCAATTGCACTTCGGCCAGCGCCGGAATCGGCACCCATAACGGCAAATCGTCATCGAGCACATGATCGTCGCGCACATAAGCATGCGCCAGGACATAGTCGCCCATGCGCTGCGACGCCGATAGCCCGGCGCAATGACCCAGCATGATCCAGCCATGCGGACGCAACACCGCAATATGGTCAGTAATGGTCTTGGCATTGGACGGACCGACACCGATATTGACCAGTGTGATGCCGCTACCGTCCGGCCGTTGCAAATGATATGCCGGCATCTGCGGCTGGCGCACCGGCGCAGTACCGGAAACACCGACGCCTTTCATGCCTTCCACATTGGCATTGGGCGTAGTCACGTTGCCCGGCTCAACAAAGGCACTGTACTGCTGCCGATAGGTACGCACATCGGCATCCTCGGTCGCCTGCATCAACTCCCGGCCCAGACGCACGAACTCGTCAACGTAGAATGCGTAATTGGTAAACAGCACATACCGTTGAAAATGCTGAGGCGCCGTCGCCGTGTAATGGCGCAGGCGATGCAGTGAATAATCGATACGCGGCGCAGTAAACAAGGCCAGCGGATGCACGCCGTCGCGCCAGCCGCCGTTGTCGACTTCGTAGGTGCCATTGACGATGCGATCATCCATTTCCGCCAGATCTGGCAGATCAAACAAATCAGGCAACAGCCGCAAGTGATCCTGATCGAGATCGCCTTCGACGTGTATGCCCTCATTGAAAGCAAAATGCACCGGAATCGGCAACTCACTGACGCCGATTTCCAGCGGCACCTGGTGATTCAATAAGAGTAGCTTGAATTGCGCCAGCAGATAATTCTTGAACAGCGCAGGACGGGTCAGCGTGGTCTGATAAACGCCAGGTCCCGACACAAAACCAAACGACTGTCGGGTATCGGCATGGGTGGCCTTGTCGGTCGTGATACGCACGAACGGGTAGCAGGCGCGCACCCGCTCTGGTAATACATCACCTTTGGAAAACTGTTTGAATGCATCCCTCAGAATGGCAGTGTTGGCATCATAGATTTCGATCACACGATCGACCGCAGCTTGCGGATCAGTAAATTTTTCGGTCAACACATTTGCTCCAATCATTTCTGGTTCTCGACGTGTCACCGTATGCGCAACCTTACGGCAACGTCCGATTTCATTCTACCGACATACAGAAAAAGTCCAACTGAAATTATTACAAAATACAGGGACAGGACATCTCACAACACCCCATTTCTGTCTATGCATAAATTTCATAGTTACATGCACACAAAGCATTGGCTGTCCCGGCGAGCCTTGTCCTAGGATGGCGACGCTATTGATGCATCAACAGCATAAAAATAAATCATTAAAAATAAATTTCATCAAGAGGAAGAGACATGGTTTCCCAAAAAATATTCAGCCGGTTCGCGCTACTGGCATGTATTGCATTCGCCCCTATCGCGCAGGCACAGAAGCTGCCTAACGTCACCATCCTGGCCACCGGTGGCACCATCGCCGGCACCGGCGCCTCCAGCACCACGACAGTCGGCTATACCGCTGCCAAGATTGGTGTCGATGCGCTCATCGAGGCGGTACCGGAACTGAAAAAAGTCGCCAATGTGAAGGGCGAGCAGGTATTTCAGATCGCCAGCGAAAACATGAACAACGACTACTGGCTCAAGCTGGGCAAGCGCGTCAATACGCTGCTGGCGCAAGATGATGTCGATGGCATCGTCATCACACACGGCACCGACACCATCGAAGAAACCGCCTACTTCCTGGACCTGGTGGTCAAGAGCAAGAAGCCGGTCGTGATCGTCGGCTCCATGCGTCCATCGACGGCCATCAGCGCAGACGGTCCGATCAACCTGTACAACGCCGTACTGCTGGCCGGCAGCAAGGAAGCCATCGGCAAGGGCGTACTGGTGACACTGAACGACCAGATCAACGCTGGCCGCGAAGTCACCAAGACCAATACCTCCACACTGGATACCTTCAAGACGCCTGAACTGGGCTTTCTGGGCTACATCCAAGGCAGCAAGCCATTTTTCTATCGTCAGTCGACCCGTAAGAACACCGCGGACACGGTGTTTGACATCGCCAAGCTGGACAGCCTGCCACAGGTCGATATCGTCTACGGCTATGCCAACATGAACCCGATCGCCCTGAACGCCTTCGTGGCCGCGGGTGCCAAGGGCATCATCCACGCTGGCGTGGGTGACGGCAGCTTGAACAACACGGTCCTACCATCGCTGGTGGAAGCGCACAAGAAAGGCGTAATCATTGTCCGCGCCAGCCGCGTTGGCCAAGGCATCGTGGCACGCAACGGCGAAGCTGACGACGACAAGTTGGACTTCGTGGTCGCCGATACGCTCAATGCTCAAAAGGCCCGCATCTTGTTGATGCTGGCACTGACCAAGACCAGCGACACCAAGGAAATTCAAAAAATGTTCTATGAATATTAAGAACAGCTGATGGACTGCTGCCGTTCTTGAGCAACACCAACGGCCCGCAGTGCGGGTCGTTGGTGTGTCGGCACACTCAGCTTATCCTGATGCAATTCGATCTTAAGTGAAATCCTCATTGACAGCCTGCGGCAACTCTGTCACCAGAAAATCCAATAAGGCCCGTACCGAGGGCAGCCAGCCCTGACGAAAGGGTATCAAGGCAGATAGCCGCGAGTCTGCAGTGCGCCAATCCGGCAACAATCGCACCAGCGCTCCCGATCGCACTTCGTCGCCACACAAATAGGTTGGCAAAGCAACGATTCCCAAGCCCGCGCAAGCCGCCTGCTTCAAGGCCACCATATCGTTACTGGCGTAACGCACATTGATCGGCACAATAATCGGTGGCGCATCGTCGCGGCGCAGTTGCCATTGCTGGATCGTGTCGTGTCCCAGCGCGATGGCACTGTATTGCCATAAATCGTCAGGTTGACGTGGCGTGCCGGCATGCGCCAGATACGATTTTCCCGCAAACAGTTGCCAAGGCACCTCGGCCAGAGGTCGTTGGATCAACGACGAATCGGGCAAAGCTCCTGTATGCGCACGAATGGCAATGTCATAGCCCTCGCCGACCAGATCGGCCAGCACATCAGTAGCATGATGGACGATGGCCACCTTGCTGAACTTCTGCATGAAGAGCGGCAGAATGTCGCGCAATGCGAACTGCGCCACCGCCACGGAAGTGCTTATCCGTATCGTGCCACTCGGCTCTGTCAGTCGACGCCGAGCCACGCTTTCGGCGGCATCAGCTTCACGCAATAGGGACTGCGCGTGGCCATAAAACTCGCCGCCCACATCGGTCAATCCCAACTTGCGTGAACTGCGGTTGAGCAAGCGCACGCTCAGCGCTTCTTCAAGCTGCTGGACGCGATAACTCAAGGTCGATTTCGGCATGCGCAGCGCCCGTCCAGCCGCCGTAAAGCCGCCATGGTTGACGACTTGTACAAAGTAAAACACATCGTTCAAGTTAAGCATCAATCGTCCTAGTATTGCGAACAATATGTCCAATATTAGCAGTCTTCTCGGACAATCAAGATGCTTCTAGACTGCAAGCTCATTTATACCTGGAGCAAATCATGCGACAACCTTCGTTCAAACATTCCCTCTCGAGCTTACTGGTGGGCAGTCTTTTCCTGCTCTCAGGCAGCGCTGCAGTCGCCGCCGAGCAAGCTCGACCAAAACCTGCATCAATGCAGCAGGTGGTGGCCAGCAACGACCTTCGCCAGTTGCACATGCTCAATCGCAATGACACCGTGTTGTTGCTGGTGGACCATCAGATTGGCCTGTTTACAGGCGTGCGCGACATCCCCGTCGCCGATCTGAAACACAATGTCGTGGCGCTGGCAAAAGCGGCACACGCCATGGGCATTCCCGTTGTCATGACGGCGACGATGCCCGACGGTCTGTGGGGACCGACGATCCCCGAATTGACTGCCGCCTTGCCTGGTGTACCTGTCATCAACAGAACCGTGATCAATGCCTGGGATGAAAAAAAGGTGCGCGATGCCATCCAGAAGACCGGCCGCAAAACCGTACTGATTGCCGGCGTCTCGCTTGAGGTATGCGCCAGTTTCCCGGCCCTGTCGGCCACCGCCGATGGCTTTGATGCCCGCGTCATTCTTGACGCTTCTGGCACCTTCAACGCAGACAAGCGCATCGCTGGCTTGCAACGTCTGGCAACGGCTAGCATACCGGTCACCGATTACGCCACGGCCGGGGTCGAGCTGCTGGGAGACAACAACGATCCGCTGGCTCATGAGGTCTACCAGGCGCTGGACATTCCATTTGCCAATCTGGTCTGGCAGTTGAAAAACACGTCCGTTCCAAGCAAGTGATGGATGCGTCATGCGCTTGCAGTTATCCAATATCGTAGCGCCGGGCACGGAAGCGATCGGCAATGGCTTCACTGTCATCCAGTTTCGAGAGCAGGCATTCAACCCCGGCGCGGGGTCCCCTTTCATCATGGTCGATCACTTCCGCATGTGGAAACCCACCTTTGAGGTCCATCCGCATGCGGGAATCTCTGCGGTGACGCTGGCATTCGAAGACAGTCGCGGCGAAATGGAAAGCTGCGACTCGATCGGTCATCGAACGCGTTTCAGTGGCGGTGATTTGCATTGGACGATGGCCGGCAAAGGAATTTGGCATACGCAATTTCCCATTGACGAGCAGGCGCATATTCACGCCCTGCAAATCTTTGTGGATCTCCCTGCACATCTGAAACAAAGCGCGCCAGATTCTTTTCGTGTCCCACATCAAGACATGCCACTGATCGAGAAGCCGGGTGTACGAACACGTATCGTCGCCGGCGAGATGGATGGCAAAAAATCGCCTGCCAGAACGCCCAGCCCGGTGCCAATGTTGGACATCTACCTGGATTCGCCACAGACAACATGCGATATTCCTTTGCCTGCCGGATGGAGCGCCTGGCTGATAGTGGTCGATGGCGCCCTCAACGTGCAAGATAAGCAAGACCTGCGCACTGGCGCAGCGCTCTGCGCCAGTACTGGATCGGCGCCAGACACGTTGCACCTTAGGGTGATCAGCCAAACCCACTGCGTGCTGCTGGCGGCCCCCCCTATGGAGCGGCACTAGAACTCAGAAACCTAGAGATTTGCCAGCGCCGAACAAGGTCGCCAAGCCCAGAATCGCAAAAATCACGGCGGCAATCACATGCACAATGCGCACCGGCATACGCTCGGCAATACGGTCGCCCAGCAGCACCGCCGGTACGTTGGCGATCATCATGCCCAGCGTGGTGCCGGCCACCACCGGCAGAAAGGCGTGGTATTGCGCCGCCAGCGCAATGGTGGCGAACTGCGTCTTGTCCCCCATTTCCGCCAGGAAAAAAGCCACCACAGTGGTGCCGAAGACACCGAAACGACCGAACTTGGCATCGCTTTCATCAAATTTGTCTGGAATCAGCGTCCAGATGGCCATGCCGATAAAAGACAAAGCCAACACCCAGCGCAGCGTCTCAGGCGAAACCAGAGAAGTGATCCAGGCCCCGAGAGCACCGGCAAAACCGTGATTGACGATGGTCGAGACCAATACGCCAGCGATGATGGGAAGCGGTTTACGGAATTTTGCAGCGAGAATGAAAGACAGCAGTTGTGTCTTGTCGCCGATTTCAGCTAAGGCGACCACGCCGGTAGAAACGAGGAATGCTTGCAATTGGGTTCTCCACATGGCCGGACAAAAAACGATGACCACGCTTCTCCCCGGCCATTGTCGGAGGCAACGTGGTCAAAGGTCTGGTCAGGTTTTAGAACTGCTTACACCATGATCTGTGGATCAAGTATGTTGACGTAAGCCCCTCCGTGCTTGGCAGCGGAAGGCGACTACTCCCCAGTGACAGGCGCATTCTACTGAATTCACCGACGGCGGTCCATCAAAAGAATGTGCCTGCAACATGGCTTTGCTCTGCGGGCAAAGGCATGGCACAAGCGATAGTTTTGCTGCATGATGCTGTTTTTAACGCCATTGCGCGCCGCTTACTGTCGACTTCCTTACCTATGATCAATCGCCGCACCTTCCTCAGCAGCGCCGCCACCGGCGCCGCGCTGGCCGCCCTGGGTCTTCCCGCCAAAGCGTTCGCCGCCAATCGCCTCAAGCTGGGCCAAGCCACACCGTTCTCCTTTGAGGCGCTAATCGCGCAAGTGCGCGTCATGGCCGGCGCACCTTACCAGCCGCAAGGCAAGCCGCCCGCCGACATCCTCGACAAGATCGACTATGAGGCCCACGGCAAGATCAAATTCAATACCGATGCTGCCTTGTTTGCCGATGCTCCCGGACAATTCCCGGTGACTTTTTTCCATTTGGGTCGCTATTTTCAAGCGCCGGTGCATATGTATGCCCTGGAAGGCCACGACGGCAACGCACAAGCGCGTGAAATTCTGTACGACGAAAGCTATTTCGACATGCCGCCCGACAGCCCGGCGCGCAAGTTGCCGCGTGGCAGCGGCTTCGCCGGCTTCCGCTTCCAGGAAAGCCGTCAGAACGATCAACTGGACTGGCGCAAGAATGACTGGGTGGCCTTCCTCGGCGCTTCGTATTTCCGCGCCATCGGCGATCTCTATCAATATGGCCTGTCGGCGCGCGGCATTGCCATCGACGTGGCGCAAGCGGGCAGCGCCGAAGAGTTTCCCAACTTTACCCATTTCTATTTTGAAGCCCCGACCGAGCGCAGCGACACCGTGGTGGTCTATGCGGTACTGGACGGCCCCAGCATTACCGGCGCCTACAAGTTCGTCATGCAACGCCATACCGACAAGACGGCGGACGCGTCCAACGGTGTCATCATGGAAGTCGAATGCGCACTGTTTTTGCGACGCGATATCGGGCGCCTCGGCATTGCGCCGGCCACCTCCATGTATTGGTTCTCGGAAACCGTCAAAGGCACCGGCGTCGACTGGCGCCCGGAAGTGCATGACTCCGATGGTCTGGCCATCTGGACCGGTGCTGGCGAGCATATCTGGCGCCCGCTCAACAATCCGGCGCACATCAGCGCCTCGGCCTTCGGCGACAACAATCCGCGTGGCTTCGGTCTATTGCAACGCGACCGCAATTTTGATCATTATCAGGATGGCGTGCGCTATGAACGCCGCCCCAGCCTGTGGGTGGAACCGTTGGAAGGCTGGGGCGCAGGCGCCGTGCAACTCATCGAGATTCCAACCGACGACGAAATTCACGACAATATCGTCGCCATGTGGGTGCCGCAAGCCAAGGCAGCGGCCGGCAATAGTTACCGGCTGCGTTACCGGCTGCACTGGCGCCACGATGAACCGTTTCCGACGCCACTGGCGCGCTGCATCGCCACTCGTCTTGGCAATGGCGGCCAGCCGGGCCAGCCGCGTCCGCAAAACGTGCGCAAGTTCATGGTGGAATTTATCGGTGCCCCCTTGGAAAAACTGGCCTTCGGCGAATTGCCTGAGGCGGTTTTATCGAGCTCGCGCGGCAGCTTTTCTTACGTCTTCACTGAAGCCGTGCCGGATGGCGTTGCCGGCCACTGGCGTGCACAATTCGATCTGAGCGTCGAGGGTGACGAGCCAGTCGACTTGCGTCTGTTCCTGCGCCACAAACAGCAGACGCTGTCAGAAACCTGGCTGTTTCAATATCAGCCGTTCAAGACGCGCAACGTCTACTGAGGCGTGGCAAACCAACGGCGCAGCCAGCGCAGCGGTGCGCCGATGAGTGGCAGCTTTTGCAGCAGCTCTTCAGCAGCGTCCCAGTAGTCGCGGTGAAGCAGCACCTTGCCGGCACCATCGAAGCGCAAGTGTGAAGCGCCGACGATGACGTAGGGCCGGCCTTTCAGACTGAATTCGAAAGTCCAGGTGACAAAGGCTTGATCGCCATCAAGCAGGCGCTCGCCGATCACAAAGCGCGGCGCTTCGGTGGCGCTAAACATGTGCTCAAAAATCCGCGCAATTGCCGCCACACCGCTGACATCGTTGAAGGGGTCCTTAAAACGTGCCTCAGTTGCGTAAAATTCGCCGATCTCCACCAGGCTCTGCAACGTCAAGCCGCCATACCATGCCATCAATGCATCGAGCCGGGTCTTGGTCATCATTTGACATCCAGAAAACGTTGAAACAAGGCGAAACGCCAGCGATACGGCAGCATCTGCAACAGTTTTAAAAAGCGCGTGAAGCGCTGCGGAAAATGAATCTCAAAGCGGCCTTGAGCGATACCTTGCCATATGGCCCGCGCGGCCGCCTCGGGCGTCAGCAAAGCCGGCATGGCAAAGCTATTTTGCGCGGTCAACCCGGTTTTGACAAAGCCCGGATTGATCAGATAAACGTTGATGCCTTTGTCATGCAGGTCGCTATACAGAATTTCCGCCAGATTAATCAAGGCCGCCTTGCCGGGACCATACACGCTGGCGTTGGGCAGACCTACGTAACCGGCGACACTGGCGACCAAGGCGATACCTCCTGTGTGACTGGCCAGCATGGCCGGCAAGACCGTGGCCAGCGCCGAATATACGCTGAGAAAATTAGTGCGCAAGGTTTTTTCGGCACCGGCAACGCTGACTTCCCAGCTGCGCTCAGGGCGATAATCGGCGGCGCAAAACAACAATAAATCAATGCCACCAAAAGCATCGGAAATATCGCCATGCACGCGCTGCCAAGCAGCATGATCGAGCACGTCCAGCGGCACGATCAAGGCGTTAGGATGTGCGCCGGCCACCTGCTGCAAGGCCGCCCCCCGACGCGCTGAGAGTGCCACCCGGGCGCCTTGCGCCAGGGCCTGTTGCGCCAGGGCCGCGCCGATGCCGCTGGAGGCACCGATGAGCCAGATGCGCTGACCTGACCAGTTGCGCACGGGGGTATTCATAGGACTCAACATGATGGTCTCTGCCGATCTTCAGTGAGGTTTGCGAAACAACAAGGTAACCTGTCCGACTTCAATGCCGAACTTGCGCATGCTGGTGCGATTGATCATGGTGTCGGCATCAATCTGATACATCCAGTCGTCCATCTGCATCTCGTATGTCTTGCCGTCAATCGGCAACAACAAGGTATAGCGCCAGTTCAGCGCGTTGCCGGCGGCATGGCCGATGGCCTGCCCCAACACATCGCCGGCAGTGCCCCGCCAAGTGCCATCGGCTGCGCGGGTGAGCGTCCAGATGCGTTCCTGGGTGCTACCGTCGTCGTAACGAAAATGCTCTTCCAGCCGCAATTGCCCCGCTTTTTCCGCACCACTGATGATTACCTCGAAACGCTTGACGACTTCACCATCGCGCCGTTGAAACATGCCCCATGCTTCGGTCCGGCCAGCAAAGAATTGCACCGGATCGAACACTGGCGTGTTGGCGGCATAATGGCCCACATCCGGCGCGGCGCATGCCTGCAACAAGAGCAGCAAGGCCAGCGCGGTGATGCGCAATATCATTTTTTTCATATGTCAGGCTCCTGGGAATTTATGGAGTGATACAAGCCAGACGTGCTGCACCGGTCAACCGCATGTCCAACAAACCATACGCGAGGTAAGCCAGCATCATGGCACTCCTGTGAGGTGCTTGCGTAATTGCGCATCCTGACTGCGCGGATCCAGCCAGATACTGAAAAATGCCTGCGCAAAATCAGGGTCGGATACCTGTGCCAACAATTGCGAACGACTGTAAAAACGGCAGCCCTGACCTGGCAAAAACACGGCGATCAGTTGATCACCCTCCTTGACATCGGTGAAGGTGTGCTCCAGCACGTCTTGCCAGCGACGGTACTGTTGTTCGGTATAACGCTGTCCCGACAAGCGACGGATTTCATCGATGCTGGTCTGCACCAGGCGCGCGCTAGTGATATGCCGTGCATACGTCAGTTCCAGCGCAAATGGCTGGCTGGCATCGAACGGGGTCGTGCTGCTCCACAACGCTGCGCTATAAATCTGCAAGCTGAACCAGCGCAGTTCACCACTGCCAGTCAGGTGGGCTTGCGGCACATCATCGCGCCAATCGGCAGCCTGCACCGGCAGCATCCAACACAACAAACTGAGCGCGGCGATCAGGTGTAGTTGGCGACGTTGTTCAGGCTTTGTGCAACATGAATTGGATGACATCGATGCGCTCCTCGTCGAAACCGACTTCGCAGTACGCGTAGTAGAGCTGCCACAGCCGCAGAAAACGTTCGTCGAAGCCTTGCGCGGCGATGCCGTCACGCTGTTGCATGAAGGCGTCTCGCCAGCGCCGCAGGGTTTCGGCATAGTCACGGCCGAAGCGATATTGATCCACGGTGCGCAAACCAGCCTTATGCGCCGCACTGCTAAAGCGCTCTGGACTAGGCAGCATGCCGCCTGGAAAAATGTACTGGCGAATGAAATCGGAGCTGCGCCGATAGCGCTCAAAATATTGCTCGCCTATCGTAATCGACTGAATCAGCGCCTTGCCGCCCTGACGCAGACGCGCCGCCACGGTGTCGAAATATTGCTGCCAGAACTGCTGGCCGACGGCCTCGAACATTTCGATCGAGACCACCGCATCGTATTGCCCTTGAAGATCACGATAGTCGCGCAACTCTACCTGAGCCAGATCGTCCAGCCCCTGCGCCGCCAACCGTTGCTGAGCCACCTGCAACTGCGCCGCTGAAATCGTCACACCATGGACACGGATGCCACGCTGCGCTGCGTGCTCGGCAAAGCCGCCCCAGCCGCAACCGATTTCCAGCACACGGTCGCCGACGCGCAGGCCGAGCTGATCGATGATGCGTTGATATTTTCGAGCCTGCGCCGACGCCAGGCTTTGCGTGAAATCGCCGGCAAAGAGCGCGCTCGAATAGGTCCAACTGGGATCGAGCCAACGTTGATAGAAACCGTTGCCAATGTCGTAATGGGCATGGATATTCTTGCGGCTGCCTTGACGCGTATTGGGGCGCAACCAATGGCGCAGGCGATACCAGAGCTCGGCCAACTTGCCGCCGAACATCATCCGCTCCATTGCCGCCTGGTTGCGCAGACAGAGACGCAGCAAGGCACTCAAGTCGGGCGTGTCGATCCAGCCATTGGCATAGCTTTCGGCAAAACCGATATCGCCGGCTTGCAGCATGCGGCCGCAGGCGCGCCAATCGTGCATCTGCAGCTGTGCACTGGGCGGCGTATGCAGATCGCCGAACATCAAGGTATTGCCATGCGGCGTAGCCAGTTGCAGATGTCCATGCGCCAAATGCTTAAGTAGACGCAGAAACAGCTTAGTGGCAAGCGGCGCCGGCGCCTCGCCAGCAGCAGTTGGGCTGCTGGCGCTCGACGCTGCTAGGGTGGAATAATTCAAGCCATTGCGATTCACAATGAAGTCTCCTTTTTCAACGACGCCGACTCCTGCCCAGGCGCGGCTTGTTCAGGTTTGCGAAAAAACGGTACACGCTTGCGCCACAGCTGCCAGGCCTGCCAATGGATCTTGAGAAAAATGCCTGCACTCATGAATGGTTGCCCCAGCAAAGCACGCAGCGTGCTGGCAGCATCCAATACCACCGTTTTGCCACCTACGGCGGTGTGCATCAGCACGCCCTCGCCATCGTCATAATCGATCGCCACCTGCGCTGCGGCAGCGCTATCACGAAACCGAAATTGATACGTGCCGCGCACCGTGCAAAACGGCGACACATGCAACTGCTTGGCGCATTGCAAACGACTGTCGGCATCAATGCCACGCTGATCGGGGTTGGCCAGCAAATAGCGATGCGTCTCGCCAAAGGTGTTGTTGACTTCCGCCAGCACCGCGCGCAACACGCCATTGCGGTCATGGCAGTACCAGAAGCTGACCGGATTGAAAACGATGCCGAATAGACGCGGGAAGGTTTGCAACCAGATTTCACCATCGGCTGGCAAACCCGCCTGACGCAATTGCGCGCGCATCCAGGTATCCAGACTGGAGCCGTCGCGCGGACCGTAATCGCGTGTGCGTAACGACATCAGCCGACGCCGATCAACCCCGAACCAGGCATTGCCGGCCTCGGCCAGACGTGCAAGATTGAGGCGCACGCAAAACACCGGATAGACGAAACGGTGATGCACCGGACGCAAGCGTTCATGCATGACCTGGCCGCGCAATAGATAGGCTGCAGCGCTGTCGGCATTCATGGCGCGACCTTGGCCCAGGCCGGTGCAACACCAAAATCGGCAGCCACCCGCAATGCCGATTTCAGGCCGTCTTCATGAAAACCGTAGCCGGTCCAGGCGCCGGCAAACCAGATTCCGCGCTGCCCTTGTATGGCGGCCAGTTGTTGTTGCGCCGCAATAGCAGTCTGATCAAAGATCGGGTGTTCGTACTCAAAACGCTCGATCACATGTTTAGCCGCCGGCATCGTGTAGGGGTTCAACGTCACCATCAGATCGGTGCTGCAGGGCAAGGCCTGCAGTTGGTTGAGCCAATAGCTCACGCACACCGGACGCCTGCCCTCGACCGCCGCCGCGCCAAGGTAATTCCAGGAAGACCAGACCTTGCGACGGCGCGGCATCAAGGCAGGATCGGTATGCAGATAAGCGACATTGGATTGATAGCGCGCCGCACCAAGCAGGCTGCGCTCGGCCGCGCTGGCATCGCTGAGCAGACGCAAGGTTTGCGGCGCATGGGTGGCAAAAATCACGGCATCAAATCTGTCCTGGCTGACATCGGTACGCACCACCAGCCGGTCGCCATCCTTGCATACCTGCGTGACGCGAGAACTGAGGCGCACCTGCGGCAGCTGTTCGGCAAGTCTGCGCACATAGCTGCGGGCGCCGCCCAGCACCGTGCGCCACTGAGGACGACCATTGACCTGCAACAAGCCATGATTGAGGCAAAATCGCAACAAAGTGCTGGCCGGAAAATCCAGAATATCGGCCGCAGAACTTGACCAGATCGCTGCCGCCATCGGCAGCAGGTAGGCATCGCGAAACAGCCTGCCGTAATTGCCGCTGGTGATCAGTTGCGCCAACGTCAAGGGCTGCGCCAGCGCGGCTGCAAGATTGGCGCGTGCACTGCGATTAAAGCGCAGGATGTCGCGCAACATGCCCAGAAATGCTGGTGACAAAGCACGTCCGCGCTGGGCAAATACGCTATCGAGACTGGTGCCGGCCCACTCAAAACAACCCTGATCAAGCGACACCCCAAACGACATGTCGGTGGCATAACTGGCGACGTCAAGTTCCTCAAACAAGGCAATCAAATTGGGATAGGTGGCCTCGTTGAACACCAGGAAACCGGTATCGACCGCAAAAGTCTTGCCATCCAGCGTGACGTCAACGGTATTGCTATGCCCGCCCAGATAATCGGCCGCCTCATAGAGCACGACATCATGCTGCCGCGCCAAAAAATAAGCGCTCGCCAGACCGGAGATACCGGCGCCGATAACGGCAATTTTTTGTCCCTTTTGTGCCATGGATGTGTCGCCATTGAATGTGTTGCGCTGGTGACTGCTGCGCTTCGGTGCTAAGATTACTACCAATAAAGAATAAAATCTACTGATTAGTAATAAAAGGTACCAATGAGTATTTTTAGCAAATTGAGTTTTAAAGATCAGGCTTTCCGCTTACGCGAAAGCGCGATCCTGGACGCCACCACCTCGGTACTGGGCAGCAAGGGCTACGACTTGATGACCATGGACGATGTCGCCGGTGCGGTCGGCATTTCCAAGCCCAGCCTATATAAGCATTTCAAATCGAAGGAAGATCTGGTGGGTGAAGCGCTGATACGGCTCATCGATGGCGCCATCGATTTTCTGGCCCAGCTGGATCAGGCCATGAGCCCCAAAGACAAGCTGAAGGCTCTGCTGGAATGGGGCCTGCGGGTGCGATTGGAAGGCGGCCTGCCGTTTCTGCCCTCGACCAGCGCGCATGTGCGAGAAATGTTGATGCGTAATCTCAAATACGTCACGCGTGTACTCAAACTCAATGGCCAACTGGAAAAACTGGTGCTGGCCGGGCAAAAGGCGGGCGAACTCAATGCCGACCTGCCCAGCGATGTGATCCTGTTCAGTTACTACGCCCGCACCTGCGATCCTGCCGTGGAATATTTGCAGCGCTTCAGCAAGATGAGCAACGCTGATATCGTCGCGCACATGCTCAAGGTGTCATTTGACGGCATCACTACGGCAGCGCTGGCGCAAGTGCCTACAAGCTAAGGTCGACTTGGCTGGCCGGCCCTAGCGAACGGTATGGTGAACCGCGCAGCAATCGCCAATGCCATTCATTTTTTACTGATGACTGGTGAATTTACAGTTTTCTGGTGCCGTCTTTTCACACACGTTATAAATAAGCCCGAAAGCTCCCTCTTCTTTTTTCCATGCATCCCCTTCGGTATCGATAGAGAGTTCTTTTTCGTTCGCCGGGATGAAACGCATATCCAGCGTATTGCGATTTCCAACGCCATAGGAGCAATGCTGGAACTTTTGCGGTGCCGACGCGTTTTCTTGTATCGCAATCGCTATCTCAAAAGAACGTACCGATGTTTTTTTAGCGACGACGCCTTGCCGGACCCCAGACCATTCTCCATTTTCTCCCTCGGCGCGGTAGACCCCGCTCCCAACCTCCTCAATTTTTTTAATTGAAGGACAATTTTCCATGGCTTGGCATGCTGCAGAAAAACCCATGAACGCAGTGACAAGCGCGAAAATGATTAATTTCCTCATGATAAACACCCCTTTAATTTATATGTAAGCAAGATCCCGATACAGCACGACAAGGGAGCGACTCACGAAACGTGAAGTGATGTGACATAGTGAGTTGGCTCGGCGTTAAGGCGCTCTCATTATCAGTCGATGAATTAAATAAATGAGATGATGAGTCGGAAACAAGACCTGTTACCGAGCCGCCGTGCAAGCAGACAATGAGCTCAAAAGAGGAACCGCACCAGGCATGTCGCAACGCACTGTTGATCGGTTCCGAGTGGCGCGGTGGGCGATGGCACTACATGAAAGCGACCGTTGTGAGTCGTAGCTTGCTAGCTAGAAGCCAAGCGCGCCGACTTGCTTGCGCGCAGCGCCGTGAATCTCGCGACTCTTTTTCCCGACCCGAGAATGTAATCCGCCTCTAACGAAAGCGCTGCGCACTGAACGGCGCAACATCAATTTCGGTGGCTTCGCCGTTGAGCAATTGCGCCACCAGGCGACCGGTGCGTGCCGATGATCCCAAGCCGATATGGCCATGGCCGAAGGCATGAATAATGGCTGCGCTACGTGAAGCCGGACCGATGCAAGGCAGGCCATCGGGCATGCTGGGACGACGCCCCAGCCAGTAATGCACGCGTTCAACAGGCAAATCACGCGGCAGTGCCGGAAAACTTTGCAACGCCAGATCGCGCATGATTTCGGCGCGGCGCCAGTCGGGTGCGGCTTCGAACGAAGCAAACTCGACTTGTCCGGCCACGCGCAAGCCTTGCTCGGTGTGGGTGGCAATGACTTTGCGGTCCATCAGCATCATCGGCGTACGCGGATAGCCTTCGGGATCGCGCACCTCCGCATGGTAGCCACGCTCACTTGCCAACGGCACGCGATCGCCGGCCTGCGCCGCCAACACCTTGGACTGCGCACCGGCTGCGATCACTGCGGCGTTACAAACAATCTCGCCGGCGTCGGTAGTCACCGCTGCCAACGCGCCGTTGGCAAATCGAAAACCGCTAGCCTTGGCGTTCACCAAGCGCGCGCCCAGGGCTTGCGCACGCCGGGTCAGCGCCGCGATGTAAGCGCCGGGGTTACGGCAATGTCCCGCCTCCGGGATGAATACCGCAAAACCATAGTGCGGATCCAGGTCCGGCTCGCGCTGACGCAACTGGCTGGCCGACAATTCCTCCCAGCTAATGCCCAAGGCACGCCGTATGCGCCAAGCTCTGGCGTCATTCTCGAATTCCTGGCGCGATGGGTACACATGCAACAAGCCGCCCAACTCAATCAAATGCTCCGCGCCCGCCTGCATCGCAATGTCACGATGCAAGGGTGCGGCATCGACCAGCAACGAACGCAAGCTGCGTGCAGTGGCGCTGATGCGCGCCTCCGTGGCACCAGCCAGCAGATAACGTAATAGCCAGAGCAAGTTATGTGGCAGGTAGCGCCAGCGTATCGATAAAGGCCCCAGCGGATCCGCCAGAAAGCCAGGCAGCTTCTTCCAGACCCCCGGCTCGGAGGGCGGCAATATCGAATGCGAAGACAGCCAGCCGGCGTTACCGTAGCTGGCAGCATGCTCGGCGCCCGGCTCAGCGGGGTCCACAATGGTGACCTGCCAACCGCGCGCGAGCGCATGCAGGGCACTCATGATGCCAATGGCGCCGGCGCCGATGACGACGACATGCGGTGATGCATCAGGAGCTGTGGTGGTATTCATGGGATCGGGGGAGACAAAGCCTCAACAATAAAATTGACCCATAGAGTATCCGACTCTGCCGCCCGGCGCTTGCTTCGGACACTGGCGTAACCGGCATATTATTAAAATAAATTACTCAATAGAATTAATTTTAATGAATTATCCGTTTTTGATACGACAGTACAATGAAGCTCTGCTGCACCCCGACAGCAGCGATAAGACAGGCAGCGACAATACTCAAGGAACACCCTATGTTTGCAGGATTTCAACGCCAGTGCGCCGAAGTCAACGGCATCACCATTCATTACGTGCGCGGTGGCAACGGTCCCGCCCTGCTGTTACTGCATGGCCATCCGCAAACCCATGTGATCTGGCACAAGATAGCGACCCAACTGGCCGCGCAGTTCACCGTCATCGCCGCCGATCTGCGCGGCTATGGCGACAGCGGCAAGCCGGTCGGTTTGCCGGATCACAGCAATTATTCCAAGCGCGTGATGGGGCAGGATCAGATTGACCTCATGGCGACGCTGGGATTTCCGCAATTCCTGTTGATGGGACATGACCGTGGCGGCCGCGTCGCCTATCGCATGGCACTTGATCATCCGGCGGCGATCCGCAAACTGGTGGTGCTCGACATTGCCCCGACGCTGGCCATGTATGAACAGACCAGCCTGGAATTTGCCACCGCCTACTATCACTGGTTCTTCCTGATCCGTCCGGCGCCGTTTCCCGAAATCTTGCTCAGCGCGCATCCCGAAGACTATCTGCGCCACACCATCGGCGGTCGCAGTGCCGGACTGGCGCCCTTCACTCAGGAAGCTTACGCCGAATACCTACGCTGCCTGCGCGATCCGGCCACCATCCATGGCATCTGTGAAGACTACCGCGCCAGCGCCAGCATTGACCTTGAGCATGAGCGTCACGACCTGGCCGTGGGCAACAAAATCCGCTGTCCCATGCTGGCCTTGTGGGGCAAGCAAGGCGTCATCGAGAAATGCTTCGAGCCGCTCAAGGAATGGTCGCGCTTGGCCGAACAGCTTGACGGCGGCGCCCTCAACTGCGGCCATTACATTCCCGAAGAAGCGCCACAAGAGTTGCTAGCCAAGGTACTGCCCTTCCTCGCCGCCTGACCTGACGCGGTGCCAGCATAGGCACATCGCATATTCATATGCAGTTTTATTCGTTTTCGCCACGACACACGACATCTATAGTCTGCCGATGTCAATGTTCACTCCTGCTTTTACTACCCGCTGCAACTACCTCTGTACGGCCACGTTTGCCGCTTTGACATTGGCCGTCAGCGTCACTGCGCACGCTGACGCCACACTGGACAAGATTCGCACACGCGGCCAGATCACGGTAGGTGTGCTGCTCGATGGCACCTACGGCTCGATTGATCCGCAGACCCGAAAACCCTTAGGCTACAGCGTTGAGCTGGCAGAAAGTCTGGCCCAGCATCTGGGCGTGCGCCTGGAAGTCGTCGTGGTTGAACCACCCAATCGCGTGCAATTTCTGCAACAAGGCAAAGTCGATGCCCTCATCGCTAGCATGCAATACACCAAGCAACGCAGCGACATTCTCAGCTATGTGCCGACCCCATTTGAAGAAATCGGCGGTTCCGCCATGGTGCGCAAAGACAGTGGCATCAAAAACTGGAGCGATCTGCGCGGCAAACCAGTGTGCGTATCGCAAGGCAGTAATTACACCAAGCCTCTGGTCGAACAATACGGCGCCCAGGCCAAGGGTTTTAAAGGCATGTCGGAAGCCTTGCTGGCGCTGCGCGGCGGCAATTGCGTCGCTTCCGTACACGTCACCCCTGGGATTCAAGCACGCCTGCGCAATGATGCCGCACAATGGCAGGATTACGAATCACCCATGCCCGAGCAACTGATTCCTTCGCCCTCCGTGATCTGGGTACGCAAGGGAGAAAACGATACGGTAGCCGCCCTCGACAAGATTGTTCAAGACTGGCATCGCAGCGGCTTTCTGATCGCCGAAGGCAACCAGCACAACATGCCCCCCTCGCGCACGCTGTTGACGCTGCACGACAAATTCAAAGCCACACCGCCTTAAACAACTCAAGCCAAAAGTACATGACTAGCGCAACAACACGCCAGATGCGTCTGGGGCTGTTCCTGCAAGGAGCAGGACATCATATTGCCGGCTGGCGTCATCCTGACGCCCACTCCGGCAGCGAAAATCTGGACTTGCTGCAACAAGCCGCCCACACTGCCGAGCGCGGCAAGTTTGACATGGTATTTCTAGCCGACGGTCTCACCAGCGGCCCCGATGCACATCCGTCCTTTGCCATGCGCATCGAACCATTGTGCCTGCTCTCGGCGCTGGCCATGAGCACCAGTCATATCGGCCTGGCCGCCACCGCCTCCACCACTTACGGCGAGCCGTTTCATATTGCACGGGTTTTCGCTTCGCTGGACCACTTGAGCAAGGGCCGCGCCGCCTGGAATGTGGTCACCACATCGTATGACAAGTCAGCCGCCAACTTCACGCGTGGCAATCACCCGGAACATGGACAGCGCTATGCCATGGCAGGTGAATTTGTCGATGTCGTCAAAGGACTATGGGACAGCTGGGAAGGCGACGCCGTGGTACGAGACAAGGCGAGCGGCATCTATTTCGATCCGACCAAAGTGCACCCGCTGAATCATGAGGGAAAGTTTTTCTCGATCAAAGGTCCGCTCAATGTCTCGCGTGCGCCGCAAGGCCACCCGGTATTGATACAGGCCGGCTCTTCCAACGACGGTCAAGAGTTGGCCGCGCGCACGGCGGAAATCGTCTTCACCGCACAACAAACACTGGAGTCGGCCCAGGAGTTCTACCGGGATCTGAAGTCGCGGTTAAGCAAATACGGCCGTACGCCATCGCAACTGCATGTGATGCCTGGCATCTTCCCTGTCATCGGCAGCAGCGAGCAAGAGGCGCAGGACAAGTATGCGCAATTGCAGAGCTGGGTCGATACCGCCGGCGATCTTTCCCCGGGGGCCTTATCTTTGCTGTCGGACCGGCTTGGTCACGACATTTCCGGCTATCCGCTGGATGGCCCTCTGCCAGCGCTGCCGGAGTCAAATCAGAATCGCAGCCGCGCCAAACTGCTCACTGATCTGGCGCGCCGCGACAATCTGACGCTACGCCAGCTTTATCATGTGGTCGCGGGTGCTCGCGGTCATCGCATCATCTGCGGCACGCCGCAGATGATTGCCGATGCGCTGGAAGAATGGTTCCATGGGCAAGCCGCCGACGGCTTCAACATCATGCCGCCCTACTTCCCGGCGGGACTTGATGATTTCGTTGATCTGGTGGTACCAGAGCTGCAACGGCGCGGCTTGTTCCGTACCGCATATCAAGGCCGCACGCTGCGCGACCATCTGGGTCTGGCGCTGCCGCCGAATCGCTACGACTGATCGCTACGCCGAAAGCCAGGTCCGAATCTGCTGCCGCTCGGTGAGCACTTGCGCAATTGCCTGCATATCGCCGCGCTCGGTTCTCCAGCCTATGTAATCGTTAAAGGCCTGTTTGCTGGCCCACTGCTCGACGAACAACACGGTAGAAGAATACGCTTCCTCACGCATGGCGCGAACAGAAAGACAACCCGGCGCAGATTGCGTTTCCTTGATCAACTGCCGCAATCCTTCGAAAAATTGGCCTGCGGCGGCTTCGCTCACCATCATCAGCAATGTGACGCGGATGGCCGTCTGCGGCGCTGGCGGCTGGGAAGACAACTGTTCTGCGTTTGAATCTGCTTTCATTTTCGACGTCCCGTGGTGGAATAGGGAGCCGATTGTAGAGCCTATCCTTCAGTAAAATAATTGCTCATTTTTTATCATCATTCGATCTCATTATGATCGAATGGCAGCATTTGCCGATCTTGTCGCACCAGTTGTGAGCGTGTCTTGGATGCCAGGCAATTGATGAGCATAACTCATCAACATATGCCAATGATGCTATCTAATCATGAGTGCGCAGTTCCACTATGATGCAGATACCTAACAAGAGGGGGGAAATGAAAGTGACTCAAGTGATCGTTGTCATCGGTGCCGGCGCCATCGGTCAAGCCATTGCGCGCAGAGTGAGCGCCGGTAAGCATGTCCTATTGGCTGATCTGAGCCTGGAAAATGCCAATGCCGCCGCCAAGACTTTAGGTGAAGCCGGATTCGAGGTAAGCACCACAGTCGTCGACGTGTCTTCGCGTGCCTCGGTGCTCGCCTTGGCACAGACGGCGGCAACACTAGGCGCGGTCAGCGGGCTGATCCACGCTGCCGGGGTCTCACCGATTCAGGCCACGCCCGCGACGATTCTGGCCGTCGATCTGCTTGGCACCGCGCTGGTGCTGGAAGAATTTGGCAAAGTGATCGCCGCCGGCGGTGCCGCTGTCGTGATTGCCTCACAGTCCGGCCATCGTTTGCCAGCGCTGACTGCCGAGCAGAATCAGGCACTGGCCACTACGCCGGCAGACGAGTTGCTGGCGCTACCCATGCTACAACCGGACCGCGTGACCGACCCGCTCAACGCCTACCAGATCTCTAAGCGAGGCAATGCCTTGCGCGTCATGGCAGAAGCCGTGCGCTGGGGCAAACGCGGTGCGCGTGTCAATACGATCAGCCCGGGCATCATTCTTACTCCCTTGGCCAAGGATGAGCTGGCCGGTCCCCGCGGCGCCGGATACCGTCGCATGATCGAAGCCAGCGCGGTCGGCCGGGTCGGCACCCCCGACGAAGTGGGTGTAGTCGGCGCGCTACTGATGGGACAAGATGGCGCCTTCATTACCGGCAGCGACTTCTTGATGGACGGTGGCGTGACTGCGGCCTACTGGTATGGGGAACTTGCTGCCACGTAATCGCTGCGACAGAATCATCTCTGAATTTTGATCCTGTACATTTATTTTTTTGAATAACTACATCATTACAAAGTAAACACCCAACAAAAAACCCCTCACACCTTTATAGGTTGAGGGGTCCAATGCCATTCTTTTTTCTTTTCAAACAGCTATTTAGACAGGATAGACTGAGCAAATATCTTTACACAGAAAGTCTTATCAATTAGAACGGGATATCGTCATCCATATCCGAGAAATTCGGTGCCGGACGGCTTGCCGCCGGTGCACGGGCAGGCGCCCCGCCACCACTGCCACCACCAGCACTCTGACGCGCTGGCGCAGGCGCTGCACCAGCGCCGTAGCCGCCGCCATCATCCATCCCGGCACCGCCGCCGGCACCAGCACGGCCACCGAGCATTTGCATGCTGTCGGCAATGATTTCCGTGGTGTATTTTTCGACGCCGTCCTTGTCAGTCCACTTGCGTGTTTGGAGACGACCTTCGACGTACACTTGCGAACCTTTTTTCAGGTATTGACCAGCGATTTCCGCCAGCTTGCGATAGAACGTGATGCGGTGCCACTCGGTGAGCTCTTTCTTTTCACCACTGGTCTTGTCTTTCCAGCTTTCGGTCGTCGCAACCGCGACGTTGGTGACGGCGTCGCCATTCGGCATGTAACGCGTTTCCGGATCACGCCCGAGGTTACCGACGATGATGACTTTATTGACCGATGCCATTGTTTCTCCTGAATTTCAATTTAAGCAGTTGCACTCGCCGTTTGCATGCCGCGACGAGGCAGGTTTTTCATGTTAGATGCGATTATAAGCCAGGTCAACGTCGCCGCCCCACACATTAGAAATACTGCAGAGCTACTTGCATATTGCTTGAGCAGGCCACCCAGCGCGCCACCGCAGAATAAACCAAGCGACTGCGTGGTGTTGTAAATGCCCAGCGCCGTGCCTTTGGCGGCAGCCGGAGCAATGCGCGACACCAGCGATGGCAGGCAGGCTTCCAGAATGTTAAAGGCGATAAAAAACGCCAACAGCAGCGTCACCAGCGGCCACCAATGTTGCAGCGGATGCAGCATGGCGGCCCACATACCAACTTGCACCAGTAGCAACAAGGCAATGGCGGCAACGAAAACCTGTTTCATCATGCCGCGCTGCTCGCCGATGAAGACCGGCGGCAGCATGAACACAAACGATGCCAATACCACCGGCAGGTAAATCTTCCAGTGTTCGGCCAACGGCAAACCGGCATATTGCACCAGCGCCGCCGGCACCACCACGAACATGGCCATCTGGGTCATGTGCAAGGCAAACACGCCGATATTCAAGCGCATCAGCTCGCCGTGCCGCAATACTTCGCCGAAAGGCACGCGGCGTGCCTTGATCATCGGCGCGGCTGGCACCACAAACAGCACCACGGCAATGGCCCCCAGCGCCAGCACGCCAGTGAGCGTAAATATCCCGGCCATGCCTATGGCTTGGTACAACAACGGTGCCACCACCAAAGACACAGCAAAGGTAAGTCCGATCGATGCGCCGACCATGGCCATGGCCTTGGTGCGGTGTTCGTCGCGGGTGGAATCGGCAATCAAGGCGGTCACTGCGGCCGAAATCGCGCCGGCCCCCTGAATCGCCCGCCCGACAATGATCCAGGTGACATCATGGGCGCCGGCCGCGACGAAGGAACCTAGTGCGAACAACACCAGTCCGGTGATAATCACCGGCTTGCGGCCGAATTTATCCGAAGCGATGCCAAACGGAATCTGGCCGAATGATTGCGCCAATCCATACATGCCCATCGCCAGCCCAACCAGCGCGGCACTCTGGCCGCCTGGCAAGGTTTTGGCGTGTACGGCGAATACCGGCAGGATCAGAAACAAACCCAGCATGCGCAAGGCGAAAATCGATGCCAACGATGCACTGGCTCGGATTTCGGCGCCAGACATGCCAGCCTGCGGTACGGTTTCGGTCAAGGAGGAATTCATGGATGTGCAGTGGCGGCGACTGTTGCTTACTGTCTCGGCCCGCTATGCAGCGCCCGGCCTGTCATGCTGTTATGCAACAACAATCAAAGCCAATGGCGAACCAAGCAGAACCGACGACATAGACGATCGAATCCGCAATGTTATCAGCAAACAAACCGGATACCGCATCTTTCGAATGTTTCAAAAAAGAAAACCTTTCCACACCAGCCGATGCCAATGTACAACCCCAGGCTGGCGCCAACTCTGCCACCACGGTTGAGTCCTGCTATAGTGCTAGGTTGATCCTCCCCGCCCATCCCATATGTGCGTGGATTGGAAAACTTACGCTCAAGGCATCCATGGAAGAAATTCGCATTCGCGGCGCACGCACGCACAATCTGAAAAACATCAGCCTCGACTTACCGCGCAACAAACTGATCGTGATTACCGGCCTGTCCGGCTCCGGCAAGTCGTCGCTGGCATTCGACACACTGTATGCAGAAGGCCAGCGCCGCTATGTCGAGTCGCTGTCGTCCTACGCACGGCAATTCCTGCAACTAATGGAAAAGCCGGACGTCGACATGATCGAAGGTCTGTCGCCGGCGATTTCGATTGAGCAAAAGGCAACCTCCCACAATCCGCGCTCGACGGTAGGTACCGTCACCGAAATTCACGATTATCTGCGTCTGTTGTATGCCCGCGTTGGCACGCCATATTGCCCCGACCATCCGGAAAATCCGTTGGCGGCGCAATCGGTGTCACAAATGGTCGATGCCGTGCTGGCTATGCCGGAAGACACCAAGCTGATGATCCTGGCACCGGTGGTAGCCAATCGCAAGGGCGAGCATGTCGATCTGTTTGAACAGATGCAGGCGCAAGGCTTTGTGCGCTTTCGCGTGCAGAGCGGCACCGGCGCTGCCAAAGTGGTCGAAATCGACGATCTGCCCAAGCTGAAGAAAACGGAAAAACATACCATTGACGTCGTCATCGACCGTATCAAGGTCAAAGACGACATCAAGCAACGCCTGGCCGAGAGCTTTGAGACCGCGCTGCGTCTGGCCGAAGGTCGCGCCATTGCGCTCGAAATGGATAACGGCAAGGAACACCTCTACTCCAACAAGTTTGCCTGCCCGACCTGCGGCTATTCGCTGCAAGAGCTGGAGCCGCGCCTGTTTTCGTTCAACAACCCGATGGGCGCTTGTCCAGAATGTGACGGCCTCGGTCATATCGAGTTCTTCGACCCCAAGCGCATCGTTGCATTTCCCAACCTGTCTTTGGCCAGCGGCGCCATCAAGGGCTGGGATCGACGCAATCAGTTTTATTTCCAGATGCTGTCGAACCTGGCTGCGTTCTATGAATTCGATATCGAGCAGCCCTTCGAGCAACTGTCGGAAAAAGCGCAACAGATCATTCTCTACGGTTCCGGCCGTCAGACCGTGCCGTTCAGCTATGTCAACGAGCGCGGCCGCGCCGTGATTCGCGAGCATACGTTTGAGGGCGTGGTGGTCAACCTGCAACGCCGTTACCGCGAAACCGATTCGATGGCGGTCAAGGAAGAGCTGGCCAAGTTCATCAATGAAAAAGAATGCCCGTCCTGCCACGGCGCGCGTCTGCGCGTGGAAGCGCGCTTCGTCAAGATCGGCACCGGCCGCCAGCAACGCGCCATCTATGAAGTAGCTGCCACGCCCTTACGCGAAACCCTGGCCTTCTTCCAGAATCTCAAGCTGACCGGTTCCAAGAAAGAAATCGCCGACCGCATCATCAAGGAAATCATCTCGCGCCTGACCTTCCTCAATAATGTCGGGCTCGATTATCTGTCGCTGGAACGCAGCGCCGACACGCTCTCCGGTGGCGAAGCGCAGCGCATCCGCCTGGCTTCGCAGATCGGCTCGGGCCTGACCGGCGTGATGTACGTGCTGGACGAGCCGTCGATCGGCTTGCATCAGCGCGACAACGACCGTCTCATCGAGACCCTCAAGCATTTGCGCGACATTGGCAATAGCGTGCTGGTGGTGGAACATGATGAAGACGCTATCCGCACCGCCGACTATGTGGTCGACATGGGCCTGGGTGCCGGTGTGCATGGCGGTGACGTGATCGCCCAGGGCACGTTGGAAGATATTCTGAAAAGCAAGAAATCGCTGACCGCCAAGTACCTCAATGGCACGCTGGAAATCAGCGTGCCCAAGAAGCGCACGCCGGTCGACCCGGAGCGCCAGCTGACCATCACGGGCGCCACCGGCAACAATCTCAAGAATGTCAGTTTCGATCTGCCGGTCGGTTTGCTGACCTGCATCACCGGCGTCTCCGGTTCGGGCAAGTCGACGCTGGTCAATGACACGCTATACCTGGCGGCCTCGCGCCACCTGTATGGTTCACAAACAGAACCTGCCGCGCATGAGAGCATCAGCGGCCTGGAACATTTCGACAAGGTCATCTCGGTCGATCAGGCGCCAATCGGCCGTACGCCGCGCTCCAATCCGGCCACCTATACCGGTCTGTTTACACCGATTCGCGACTTGTTTTCGACGGTGCCGATGGCCAAGGAACGCGGCTACAGCGCCGGCCGTTTCTCATTCAACGTTAAGGGCGGCCGCTGTGAAGCCTGCCAGGGTGACGGCGTCATCAAGGTCGAGATGCACTTCCTGCCGGACGTCTACGTGCCGTGCGATGTGTGCCACGGCAAACGTTATAACCGCGAGACGCTCGAAGTGCTGTACAAGGGCAAGAACATCACGGAAATTCTTGAGATGACGGTGGAAGATGCGCATGAATTCTTCCTGCCGGTACCGCTGATTGCGCGTAAGTTGCATACGCTGCTGGACGTCGGCCTGGGTTATATCAAGTTGGGGCAAAGCGCGACCACGCTGTCGGGCGGCGAAGCACAGCGTGTCAAGCTGTCGCTGGAGTTGTCCAAACGCGATACCGGCCGCACACTGTACATTCTGGATGAGCCTACGACCGGCCTGCACTTCCACGATATCGATCTGCTGCTGAAGGTGATTCATCGCCTGCGCGATCAGGGCAATACCCTGACCATCATCGAACACAATCTGGATGTGATCAAGACCGCCGACTGGATCATCGATCTCGGTCCCGAAGGTGGCGCCGGCGGTGGTCAGATCATTGCCACCGGCACCCCGGAAGATGTGGCGAAAAATCCGGCCAGCGTGACCGGCCAATACCTTGCACCGCTACTGAAAAAAAAGAAGTAAGCTAGGAACCATCATGAACACCCCGCTCTCCGCGGCGCAAGTCGCATCCTTCCGGCAGGATGGCTATCTGCTATTGAAGAATTTTGTGCCGGCGCCGAGCTGCGAGCAGATGCTGGCAGTGACGCAGGCGCATGTCGCGCAAGCCATCGCGCCACTGGAATACGAAGCCGAAGTCGGTTATGCCGGCGCCCCGGTCTCGCTTGACGCGCCTGGCGGGCGCACTGCACGACGCCTGCGCATGGCCTGGCAGCGCGCTGCGCAGTTCCAGCGCTGGGCCTCCGATCCGGCATTGGTGGCGACCTTGCATCAACTGTTCAACGAGCCGGTCTGCACCACCCTGGCGCATCATAACTGTGTGATGACCAAGCATCCGACCTTCGGCACGGCCACCGGCTGGCATCGCGACATTCGCTATTGGTCGTTCGAGCGGAATGACTTGATTTCGGTCTGGTTGGCGCTGGGCGCGGAACATGCCGACAACGGCGGCCTGCATTTCATTCCCGGCTCGCATCGGCTGCAGTTGCAACCGGAGCAGATGGATGAGCTTGATTTTCTGCGGCCGGATGTGCCTGCCAATCAGGCTTTATTCGCACAGGGCATTTCGCTGCCGTTGGAACAGGGCGATGTCGTGTTGTTTCACAGCGGTCTGTTCCATGCTGCGGGCAAGAACAATAGCGACCAGGTCAAAGCTTCCGTCGTGTTCGCCTACCATGGTCTGAGCAATCGGGCGCTGCCCGGCTCACGTTCGGCTGCCGCTGAGGATGTTCGACTGGACTGACGCCCGGCATTCAACCGGCGGGCGCAAGAAAAAAGGGATTGCAGAACATCGCAATCCCTTTTTATTTGACGCCAGATTTGATGCCAGTTGCGCCGTGCTTAGAACTGCTCCCAATCATCGCCCTTGTCATTGGCCGGCGCCGCGGCCAACATAGCGGGACGCGCTGATAGTGCTGCGGCGGCGGCAATCGCTGGCGCACGCGCCGGCTTGGCCGGCTTGATCAACTTGGTCGGCATGGATGCTGGGGTCGGCTTGACTGCCACAGATTGCGGGCCATTGATCTTGAACACACTGACCGCCTTGGTCAGACGACCGGCCTGGTCTTGCAAGGATTGCGCTGCTGCGGCTGCCTGTTCGACCAAGGCCGCATTCTGTTGGGTCGCTTCATCCATTTGCGTAATGGCGCGATTGACCTCTTCGATGCCGGCACTTTGTTCCTGGCTAGCGGCAGTAATCTCGCCCATCACATCGGTGACACGTTTGACGCTGGCCACCACTTCATCCATGGTGACGCCGGCCTGCTCCACCAGTTTGCTGCCCTGACCGACCTTATCCACGGAGTCGTCGATGAGCATCTTGATTTCTTTGGCGGCAGCCGCAGAACGCTGCGCCAGGCTGCGCACTTCCGATGCCACCACCGCAAAACCACGTCCCTGCTCGCCGGCACGGGCTGCTTCGACGGCAGCATTGAGCGCCAGGATATTGGTCTGGAAGGCAATGCCATCAATCACGCTGATGATATCGACAATTTTCTTTGAAGATTCGTTGATGTTATTCATCGTTGCCACCACTTGGCTGACTACTTGTCCGCCCTGCACTGCAACCACAGACGCCGAGGCCGCGAGTTGATTGGCCTGACGTGCATTGTCGGCGTTTTGTTTGACAGTCGAAGTCAGCTGCTCCATGGCCGAAGCGGTTTCCTCCAACGAGCCCGCCTGATGCTCGGTACGCGCCGATAAATCGAGGTTGCCGCTGGCAATTTCACTGGACGCCGAGGCAATCGTTTCGGTGCCGATGCGCACCTCGCCGACGATCTGCTGCAAGCGTGTATTCATGGTTTGCAAAGCTGCCATCAGTTGCCCGGCCTCGTCACCCGAATGCACATGAATGGATTGCGTGAGATCACCATCGGCAACGCCCCGCGCCACCTTGACGGCCTCGTTCAATGGTCCCGATATCGCTCTGATCATCCACACCCCCATGATCACGGCAACCGACACACCAAGCACGAGGGCCACGATGGTCAAGGTCAACAGCCCGTGATAGCGGTCCTGCGCCTGCGCATAGAGGTCCTTGCCCTCGTCTTGCTGCAATTGCATCAGTTGATTCATGGTGACATTAATCTGCTTGAACACGGTCAACAGGGGGCCATTGAACAATTCGCCTGCACTCTGGAAATCGCGGTTATTCAAGGCCTCGATGGCCGGCTTGACGCCTTCGGCTATGAATTTCTTGTTTTGCGCAGTGAATTGCTCGGCCAGCTTGGCCGCCTGCGGCGTTAGATTGGTCGCCAGATACTGCTTCCAGAGCTCATCGCCTTGCTTGAGCGTCTTTTGCAGATCCACCATATTCTTGTCGATTTCACCGGAATCACCCACGATCGCACTGGAAATCCCATAACGACCTGCGTTGACAGTGGCGATCACCTGTTCCAACTGAGCCAGCCCAACAAGGTGATCCTCATACAACGATTGCAGATCTGCATTGCTCTTTTGCTGGCTGAACAGACCGACTGCTCCAAACAACGCAAGCAACAAAGAAAGAAAGCCGACAACAAAAATCAGGCGCGCTTTGATGGTGAGATTTTTAAGCATAAAAACATCCTTACAAGAAAACGGTATTACACAAGAAATGGCGCAATGCTTACACTCGGCGAATACTACAAAGCATTTCCCATACCAACTTACGTCCAGCAAGGCTGCCAGCGGCAGCGCTCTTAATACGGCGGAGCAAAAAATAAATACATCTGACTCAGTTGTGCACACGCCAAGCGCACGATCCGATCGCTTAGAAATGCCATTCAATCCACCCCGACGAGCCCAATGTGCCAACTCTTGAAGCCAATGTCCATCATACCCACGCCTAGTGCAAACAGCATCGGTGGCGCAAACAAAATTTCTTAAAAGGCAGCGTCGACAACAGCAATAAGGGCTGCAGCCGGTCTAGGTAATAAATAACGCAAAGATGTTAAAGACAAGCAATCCCGGACGTTCCGTAGTTTATTTTTTCAGCAGGCGCCCTTCAGCGCGCAGGATATTTTCTGCAGTGCCACGCAAGACCAAGATATCGCCTTGCTGCAGCAGTGTCTCTGGTTTAATGGCGACACGCAACTTGCCGCGCCGCAGCATCGTGACTTCGGTATCGAACTGTTCCAGCGCCATTTGCCACAAATTTTTACCGATTGCGCTGGCGCCCTCAATGAGCGCAACCGATTGCAGACGCACGCTCAGATTATCGTCATCGGGTACGTCGGAGGCGCCATGGAAATAACCACGTAATGAGGTATAGCGTTCGTCGCGGGCGCTCTGCACCCGATGCACCACGCGCCGCAACGGCACGCCGAGCATCACCAGCGCATGCGAGGCCAGCATCAAGCTGCCTTCGAGTGCTTCCGGTACAACTTCGGTAGCGCCTGCGGCGAGCAATTTATCGAGATCAGTATCGTCATGACTACGGACAATGACCGGCAAACTCGGCGCCAATTCATTGGCGTGATGCAACACTTTCAGTGCCGATGGCGTACTGGCATAGGTCACCACCAGCGCTGCGGCGCGATGAATGCCGGCGGCAACCAGGCTTTCGCGCCGTGCGGCGTCGCCATAGGAGACATTGGCGCCAGCACTGCGGGTATCCTGCACCAACTCAGGATCGAGCTCCAGCGCATGATAAGCAATGCCTTCCTCGTCGAGCAGCTTGGCCAGACTTTGGCCACTGCGACCGAAACCGGCAATGATCACATGCCTCTGACTAGACATCGTGCGCGTGGCCAGTTGCGTCAGCGCCAGCGATTGCAACATCCATTCATTGGCCGACAGCTTCATGACGATTGCGTCGGATTTGGCGATTAAAAACGGCGCCGCCAGCATGGACAAGACCATGGAAGCCAGGATCATCTGGATCAACAAGGGATCCATCAATTGCAGACCGCCCGCCTGATTGAGTAACACGAAACCGAATTCACCAGCCTGCGCCAGCGCCAGACCGGTGCGCAAGGCAACGCCGGTGGACGAGCCGAACAATTTAGCCAGCGCCGCAATCAGGCCGAATTTGAGCAGCACCGGGCCGATCAGTAGCAGCAACACCAACCACCAGTGCTGCAGTACCAGTTGGCCATTGAGTAACATACCGATGGTGATGAAAAACAAGCCCAACAGCACATCGCGGAACGGTTTGATGTCTTCTTCCACCTGGTGTTTGAACTCGGTTTCGGAAATCAGCATGCCGGCGATGAACGCGCCCAGCGCCATCGACAAGCCGGCTTCTTCCGTAATCCACGCCGCGCCCAGCGTAATGAGCAAGAGGTTCAGCATGAACAATTCCTGCGAGCGCCGCTTGACCACGATCTGAAACCAGCTGCGCATGAGCTTCTGGCCGAAAAACAGCAGCAGCGCCAACACCACCAGCGCTTTGATGCTAGCCCAGGCTAGCGTGACGAGCAAATTGCCGGAATTTTTGGCCAACGCCGGCACGATAATGAGCAAGGGCACCAGCGCCAGATCCTGGAACAGCAAAATGCCAAGAATGCGCCGGCCGTGTTCGCTTTCCAGCTCCATGCGTTCCGTCAGCAACTTGGAGACGATGGCCGTGGACGACATTGCCAGCGCGCCGCCCAGCGCGAATGCCGCCGACCAGCTGATATCGGCCAACTGCGGCAAGACGTAGGCTACACCCCAGCCAAACGCCATCGCCACCACGATCGTCACCAGCACCTGCGCCACGCCCAGGCCGAACACGATATGCCGCATCGCCGACAACTTGGGGAGGGAAAACTCAAGACCAATGGAAAACATCAGGAACACCACGCCAAACTCCGCCAGCGCATGGGTGGATTCACTATCTTGAGCAAAACCGAAACCATGCGGCCCAATAATGATGCCTGCCACCAAATAGCCAAGCATCGGCGGCAACTGAAACATACGGAAGGCGACAACCCCCAGCACCGCAGCGCCAAGGAGAAATAATGTGAGTTCTAAGCCAGAAAGCATGTCATAAGCACAAAGTAAAAAACGAAGTAATTTTGATAAGTAAACGCCTTGCAACCGATAACTTTAGTGCTGCGCCTGCCGCGCTGCGACATGACACTGTGACATCAGACAGCCCTCCAGGGGCACCAACAATACCTGAATGACAACATCTTGATACATTGAGCCGGTTACATCTGGCAAGTTTTTTGCTTTGCGAATTCGTTTATACTGCGGTCATGAGTGTAACCGAACATAAAATTCCCCTAAAAGCTTTTTCTGCCGAAAGTGCCCTGCGCGCGGTGGAACTGGCCCGTGAAACCCTGCAAATCGAGGCAGATGCCATTCTGGCCTTGAAAAACCGTTTGCAGGACAATACTGATGACCCCCTTGCCCGTGCGGTAGGCGTGTTGCTGTCCTGTTGCGGCCGTGTGGTCGTCTCCGGCATCGGCAAGTCTGGCCATGTCGGACGCAAGATCGCCGCCACCTTTGCCTCCACCGGCACGCCGGCGCTGTTCATGCATCCGGCCGAAGCGGCTCACGGCGACTTGGGCATGATTACCGCCAACGATGTCTTCATTGCCATTTCGAATTCTGGAGAGACCTCCGAATTGATGGCGATTGCGCCCATCATCAAGCGTATGGGCGCCTATTTGATTGCCATGACTGGCAACGCTGACTCCAGCCTGGCGCGCCTGTCGGCGATCCATCTCGATGTCGGCGTAGCGCAAGAGGCCTGCACGCTCAATCTGGCACCAACCGCCAGTACCACGGCAACACTGGCCATGGGCGATGCCCTGGCGGTATCGCTGCTGGATGCGCGCGGCTTCAAGGAAGAGGATTTCGCCCGTTCGCACCCAGGCGGCGCACTCGGGCGACGCTTGCTCACCCATGTGCGTGACGTCATGCGCAGCGGTGATGCGATACCGGCCGTCAAGCCAGACGTGTCGCTGTCTGCCGCGCTCATGGAAATTACCCGCAAAGGCATGGCCATGACTGCGGTGGTCGATGATGCCTTCCGCCCAATCGGCGTCTTTACCGATGGCGATCTGCGCCGTCTGCTCGAACAAGGCAAAGATTTCACCCAGTTCGCTATCGCCGATGTCATGCACCGCGGACCGCGCACCATCCACCCCGACCAGTTGGCGGTAGATGCCGTGCAACTCATGGAAGAATTCCGTATCAACCAGGTTCTGGTTGCCGATGCCGACGGCAAGCTGGTCGGTGCACTGCATATCCATGATCTGACCCGCGCCAAGGTGATCTGATGACAACGCTCTTCGCGGCAGTCAACGCTGCCATCATCGCCAAAGCGAGTCAGGTAAAACTGATGATTTTTGACGTCGATGGCGTGCTGACCGATGGCGGACTGTACTACGGTGCCGATGGCGAACCCATCAAACGCTTCAATGCGCTCGACGGCCACGGCATTAAAATGCTGGCGCAACACGGTGTCGCGACCGCCATCATCACTGCCCGCGAGTCGCCGATCGTGCTGCGTCGCGCCAAGGACCTTGGCATCAGTCACGTCTTCCAAGGCGTTCACGATAAGCGCATTGCGTTTGCACAACTATTGGAACTGACTGACCTGACAGCGGCGATGTGCGGCTACATCGGTGACGACGTGATCGATTTGCCCATCCTTGCACGCGCCGGCTTTACCGCCAGCGTCGCCAACGGCCACCATGCCGTCAAGACACGCGTGGACTACGTTACGCAAGCCGCTGGCGGCAACGGTGGCGCGCGTGAGATCTGCGACCTGATCCTGCATGCCCAGGGCCATTACGACGCGGCAGTGGCCGCTTACCTGGCATGAGCGGCGAGCGCGCAGCGCAACGCATCCGCCTAAGCGTCATCGTAGCGGTGCTGACGGCACTCGCGCTGGGCAGTTTCTGGGTGCTCGAAATCATGCGCCGTGACCTCAACAACTCACTGGCCGCGATTCCGCGCAGCAAACCCGATTATTATCTGGAAAAATTCAACTACGTCAAAATGGCCGTGACCGGCCAGCCGCGCTACAACATCATTGGCGACAAAATGGTGCATTTCCCGCAGGATGACTCTTTTGAAATCACCTTGCCGCTCATCACCAGCCTGGATCCCGCCAAGCCAACCATGACGCTGCGCTCCAAGCGCGCCAGAATTGAAGACAACAACAGCAAAGTTCATATGTATGTCGACGTTAATGCCAATCGCGCTGCCACCAGCAAGAGCGAAAACATGCATCTGAAGACTGAATATTTATTGCTGTTGCCTGACGATGATATCGCCAAGACCGACCTACCGGCGGTCCTCACCATGGGCGAATCGATCATGACCGGCACCGGCATGATCATCAACGACGCCATTGGGCAGTTCCAGTTGTTAAATGATGTTCACGGTTTTTACCAGCCGCGCCCACAGCAGCCCACTAGCGTCGGAAAAATCAAATAAGCTACTTGCGCAGGATAATATGAAACCAATTTTCTCCCGTCTGTCATTGCCCTTGCTGACTACTCTGCTGATGAGTACCAGTAGTCTTGTTCACGCCGAAAAGGCCGATACCGACAAGCCGACCCGCATCGAATCCGAGCAGATGGTGTACGACGATGTCAGGCAAGTCAAAACCTTCACCGGCAATGTCGTGCTCACGCGCGGCACGCTGCTGATCAAGGCCGGCAAGGTAGTGCTGACCACCGATCCAGCCGGATATGAATTTGCCGTCTTGTATGCCGCTCCCGGCCAGTTGGCCTTCTTCCGGCAAAAGCGTGACGGCGGCCCTAATTTGTGGATCGAGGGACAGGCCGAACGCATCGAATACAGCGAAAAGACAGAAATTTCGAAACTATTTACGCGCGCGCACATGCAGCGTATGGATGGCCCCAAAGTCACCGACGAAGTCAACGGCGAGTTCATCTCCTATGACAGCCGCGCCGAATTCTACTCGGTCAACAACACCAATACTGGCGAAAGCAAACCGGGCAGCGGTCATATCACCGCCATCATCCAGCCTCGTACCGATCCCTCCAAGGCCCCGTAAGATGACAATCAGCTCCCTGGTCGTACGCGGCCTGAAGAAAAGCTATGGCGCGCGCCAAGTGGTGCGTGATGTCTCACTCGAGGTAGCCAGCGGCGAAGTGGTCGGTCTGCTGGGCCCCAACGGCGCCGGCAAGACTACCTCGTTTTATATGATCGTCGGTTTGGTGCCATCTGACGGCGGCGAGATCGATCTCGACAACGCCGCCATCTCGCGCCTGCCGATTCACGAACGCGCCGCCCTGGGACTATCGTATCTGCCGCAGGAAGCCTCGGTGTTTCGCAAGCTCACGGTGGAAGACAATATCCGTGCCGTGCTGGAGTTGCGCAAGGAAAACGGCAAGCCCTTGAGCCGCGATGAAATCGAAGGTCGTCTCAACAGTCTGTTGCATGAACTGCAAATCGAAAAGCTGCGTGAAAGCCAGGCACTGTCGCTATCGGGTGGCGAACGGCGACGTGTCGAAATCGCCCGCGCGCTGGCCACCGATCCTCGCTTCGTGCTGCTTGACGAACCCTTCGCCGGTATCGATCCGATTGCCGTGATCGAAATTCAACGCATCGTGCGCTTCCTCAAGGAACGCGGCATCGGCGTCCTCATCACCGACCATAACGTGCGCGAAACGCTGGGCATCTGTGACCGCGCTTACATCATCAATCAAGGGACCGTGCTGGCCAGTGGCAGCCCGGATGACATCATTGCCAACGAATCTGTGCGCCGCGTGTATCTCGGCGAACACTTCCGCATGTAAGCACGAACGAAAGCAATGAAACAATCCCTCCAGTTACGCACGTCGCAGCATCTGGCATTGACGCCGCAATTGCAGCAGTCGATCCGGCTGCTGCAATTGTCCACGCTGGAACTGCATCAGGAACTGGAACAAATTCTGTCAGACAATCCGCTGCTGGAACGGCTCGACGACGCGCTCGACAATTCAGTGCGATTGCTCGCCGACGGTGCCATCAGCTCCACGCCGTCGGCGCAAGCCGAGGCTGCCGACACCGTGGTCAGCAGCAGCACGAGTGAGAGCGAAACGCACGACGCCAGCGATAGTTCGGCCGGCGACGACCACGTCAGCGGCGACGCCGACTGGAGTTTCGATGACGTCGCCCGCACCGGCAAGGCGCCCGAAGATGAAGATGCCCGTCCACAGCTTGAGGCGCATGGCGTCACGCTACGCGAGCATTTGCTGGAACAAGCCCGCCTGACCGTACGCATGCTGCGCGACCGAGCCCTGGTCGAACTGCTCATCGATGCGCTCGATGAACAAGGCTATCTCGAAGAAGCGCTGGAAGAAATTCACGCACGTCTGCCACAAGAGCTGGAAGTTGCACCGGAAGAACTCTCGATTGCCCTCAAGCTGTTGCAAAGTTTCGATCCCTCTGGCATCGGCGCACGCAGCGCCTCCGAGTGTCTGGCCTTGCAGATCAAGGTCATGCCGAAAATTCCCTTCGTCACGCGCCGGCTGGCGCTGACTATTGTGGAAGATTACCTGCAACTGTTTGCGCAACGCGATTTCAACAAGATCAAAAAAGCACTTGGCTGCGACGACGAAGACCTGCGCGAAGCGCAAGTCGTGATCCGCCAGTGTCACCCGCATCCCGGCAGTTCTTTCGCCGCCGATGGCGCCGACTATGTGGTGCCCGACGTGATTGTCAAAGCGACCAAAGACGGCTGGCAAGTTCTGCTCAATCATGATGTGATGCCGCGCCTGCGCGTCAACGCCATGTATGCCAATGCCATCAAGCAAAACAAAGGCGACGGCTCGCTCGGTTCACAGCTGCAGGAAGCCAAATGGCTGATCAAAAACATGCGCCAGCGCTTCGACACCATTTTGCGTGTCGCCCAGGCAATAGTGGAACGGCAGCGCAACTTTTTCTCGCACGGCGCGGTGGCCATGAGACCCCTTGTGTTGCGTGAAATAGCTGATACACTGGGTCTACACGAGAGCACCATTTCTCGTGTTACAACTCAGAAATACATGCTGACACCGCATGGTATGTTTGAGTTGAAGTATTTCTTCGGCAGCCACGTCGCAACGGAAGCAGGAGGCGAAGCATCTTCCACCGCGATACGGGCTCTCATCAAACAACTGATAGGAGCAGAAGACCCTAGGAATCCACTTTCTGATAGCAAAATTGCAGACATGTTGGCAGAACAAGGAATGGTCGTTGCACGCAGAACGGTCGCAAAATACCGCGAAGTGCTGAAAATTCCCCCTGTCAATTTACGCAAATCCCTTTAAGTTTTTCTGTTGTTTCTGTAGTAACTGCACCTGTTGCTGTGTTCTGGCGTCATGCTCCACAATCAACCGGACGTTAGAACCTCCAGCAAACTCACGATAGGAGTGCTGTATGAATCTGACCATTAGTGGCCATCACCTCGAATTGACACCCGCCATCCGCGAATACGTGCAAAACAAACTGGAACGCATCAAGCGCCATTTTGATCACGTCATCGATATCAGCGTGATTCTCAGTGTCGATAAGCTGACAGAAAAAGAAAAGCGCCAAAAAGCGGAAATCAACGTTCATATCAAGGGTAAGGACCTGCATGTCGAAAGCATTGCGCATGACCTCTATGCCGCTATCGACGCGCTGATCGACAAATTGGATCGGCAAGTCATCAAGCATAAGGATCAAGTGCAAAATCATCACTCGATGGCAAAACGCCTGCCGGAAGAAGTCATCTCCGCAGCGGCCACGTGATCATCCTGAACCGGCGGCCTGGGCTGCCATAGAAAAAAGGGCGCAACAGCGCCCTTCAGATTGCTGACAAAGCCTCCGGCCAGTTGAGTTGGACGGAGGCTTTGTGCATCATAGAGGGATGCTAAAGATCCCAACCTCCTACCAGCACGAGCTGGAAATGGTGACGCTGGAATTACTGGTG
>Ga0302156_10000079_pt1 | contig 85598 bp, 80 predicted proteins | sample I_Bog_N3_2_FD_193503 | JGI IMG/M metagenome (GOLD analysis project Ga0302156, IMG submission 193503) | Peat permafrost microbial communities from Stordalen Mire near Abisko, Sweden - I_Bog_N3_2 | ecosystem: Environmental > Terrestrial > Soil > Wetlands > Peat | place: Sweden: Abisko, Stordalen... | reverse complement strand
GGCCGTTCATAAGTGGCTGAGTCCATATCCAGCACGTCTCCGATCTCGTCAACCAGCAAGCTCACAGCCCCGTCCATGGTGCGGACCACAATATTCATCGGCGCCTGGTCTCCTGCGCGTTGTGGCAATCTCAGCCGCCGCCGCATATCAATGGCAGTGACGATCTGGCCGCGGAGGTTAATCAACCCTTCAATGACATGAGGAGCTTGCGGCACGGAGGTCATCTGCTGGGGGCGCAGCACTTCCTGGACGTGAAGAACATCTACGCCGAAGAAAAGGTCTTCCACGAAAAACGTTGAAAACTGTCCACTTGTCTGCGCCACTTCGGATTTCGCTGTCGTGGTTTCGATTGCCATTGGCTATCCCTTCTCTCCAACACATTCAGGTGTCAATTCCGCCTGGGCTGCCGCTGATAAAAGCCGAGCTACCGCATCAAGAATTGCAACTGAGTCAGACTTCGATTGACAGTCCTGAAAACCCGCCGTCCGAATGGCTGATGCCAGGACATGGTCTGTCGAGTCAGCCACCGCCATGACTGGGATCTTTTCCCACTCCGGTCTGTTAAGAACTGCCGCGAGCAATGCGGAACTGCCATGGGGAGGAAGATCCAGCGCCGCTACGACCACGTCGACCGGTTCCTTCTCCAGCCAGCGAATGGCATCATCCAAACACGCGGCCTCAAGGACCACATAGCCCACCATATCCAAACTGCTTCGGAGCATGCCCCTCGAGAACGCAGAAGCATCGGCGACTAGAATCTTCTTGCTGCTCCTTAGCCCATCCGTGTTTTTCTCCCAGTATCCCTCGCACGCGTGAATAACCTCGTTAAGATCGAGGAAATCAGTAACACGCCTGCCCACGACCGCCGAGCCGAGAATGCATTTGCGATCCGACTTCTTTCGCACGGTGGCCGTCTCTTCGACCACATCCACAATCTCATCAACCACCATGCCTATACTGCGGTCGCCGTCGTTGAAAACAATCACCTGCACCGGACCAGACGCCTGGCCATCGTCATGAGCGCCGGGTTCCAGCACATCCCTGAGAGACACCAGAGGAAGTATGCGGCTCCGATACTGCACAACTTGGCCCCCGCCTGCGTGTTCGATGACCGACTGCGGAAACTCCTCGAGTCTTGCGACGAGAGAGAGTGGAACAGCCAAGCGATCGAATGAACCTGCGCGGAATAGAAGCAATCGCTGCTGCTCCAACTCCAATTGCGTTTTTTGTTTGTCTACAACGCGCGTTTGCTCACGTGACTCGCCAAACACGCCGGAACGCTGACCTATGCCTAGCACGTCGAGAATGAGGGCCACGCGGCCATCACCCATGATCGTCGCACCCGCATACAGAGTTAGCCCCTTCAGTTGCTTGCTTAGAGGTTTGACAACTATTTCCTGTGTGTCGTTGATGCCGTCCACAACAAGCCCAAACTGGCGGTCTTCCGCCTGCAGGACAACTATGTTGACTGCCTCAGACAGATCGGCCGACTTCAGCCCCAGTACTTGATTCAAGTAAGCAACGGGGAGCAGGCTTCCGCGCCGCCGGTACACTGGCGTTCCATGCACATGCTCGATGTGCTTCCCAACAGTATCTCCTTCAAGCCGGATCAGTTCGAGCAGACTAACTTGAGGAATCCCGAATCGTTCGCCGCCGCTGGTGATTACAAGACCGGGAATAATGGCCAACGTGAGTGGAATTCTGATCTTTACTGTTGAGCCTTCGCCGGGCTGGCTGAAAACATCAACGACACCACCGATCTTCTCGATGTGGGATTTCACCACATCCATGCCGACGCCGCGTCCAGAAATATTGGTAATCTTCTTGGCCATCGAGAATCCAGGCTCAAAAATTAGATTCATAGCCTCACGGTCACTCAGCTTTTCAGCCTGTTCAGGCCTGATGAGCCCGTTCTCTAACGCCTTCTGCTTGACACGCGCAACGTCAATCCCTGCCCCATCATCACTAATCTCGATATTCACCTGACCGCCTTCGTGAAAGGCGCGAAGGGTCAGTATTCCCTGGGGCGGTTTACCTGCGCTCAAGCGGACTTCTGGCAATTCAATGCCGTGGTCGCACGAGTTGCGGACCAGGTGCACCAGCGGGTCTTTGATGGCCTCAATGATTGTCCGGTCGAGTTCCGTTTCGGCCCCATCCATTTGTAACTGGATGTTTTTTCCCAGGGCGACAGCCATGTCCCGTACCACGCGAGGGAACTTGTTCCACACCACTCCGATGGGCTGCATGCGCGTTTTCATCACGCCTTCTTGCAACTCTGTGGTAATCAGGTTCAGCCGCTGCGAGGTCGCGTTCAGAGCGGCGTCCTCTCGCTCGGTGTTGAACTGGAGTATTTGGTTACGGGTAAGCACCAACTCCCCCACAAGATCCATGAGTTTATCGAGCAGCCCGACTCCGACCCGAATATTGGAATCCACTGCCGCAGAATGCCGTTCGACATCTTCCTCTCTCCGTCCTTCTTCCTTTCTCCTGTCTTCACCCTTGCGTCTGTCATCCACTTTTTCATTCACGGGTTGGATCGCTTCCTGAAGAGCCGGAGAATTCTCAACAACTGGAGGTTCCACCTTTAAGGAAGGCGCCTCTACCTGACCGGACGGCTCTGGACTTGACGGGGCTTCAGGTTCATCCTTCATTTCCGCCGCAACGCGCAAGCGCGCTGTTAGATCCTCAAAGGTAAGTGAGCCCTCCTTCCCGCAGGTCTCAATTGAGGCCAATACATTGCGAGTTGCGTCAACAGTCTCCAGAATCAGGGACACGAGGGCGGGAGTGAGCTTCCGCTTGCCGTCACGTAATTGGCTCAGCAGGCTCTCCGCCTTATGAGTGATTCCTTCCAAAGTTGAAAAAGACAGAAAGCCGCACGCTCCCTTGATCGTGTGAATCGTGCGGAAAATGTTTCCCAGAAGACCCGCGTCTTGTGGATGCTTCTCCAACTCAACCAGGTCCTGATCCAGGCGAGAGAGGTTTTCATGACTCTCGACCAGGAACTCTCGAATTGTCTCTTGATCTTCCAAACAAGTGTCGTCCATGATTCACTTCCTGTTCCCCTACGTCGCGTAAAGGCTCCGCCACGCTTTTTGAGGTTATTGCTGACGAATCGGTCCGAGCATGGTCTATCGGCATATCGAACGGATTGGTTCAAAGAACTGAAGCGCGTAATCCTGCTCGCTCGACTCTATTGAATTCAAGAGATTTAGACAGGTCTGTCCTCAGCCTTCCTTCCTGAGCGAACGACGTCAGTTTTGCACCGCATCCCGAGCATACTTGGCGAACAACCACAAACTCGCTAGGTGGAACTTTACGGTACTCTGCACAACTCACTCGGCTCAGCTCCGGCGCCAAGCAAGGAACGAGGCAGACACGCACTGATCCGGCCTGCACCATTTGTCATAGTACGGTTACAATTCAAGCGAACTGGACCAGTGCATTGGCATGGCTCAGGAGAGGAGCGGCCCTGCAGCCGAGTCGTCTGGCGCTAACAGAGTTGTCTGACATCTAATAAGTGGCCCATCCAATTTCAAGCACAAGCGATGATAATTTGATTTTTCTCTGACCGCTTCGATACATTGAGCCGATAGTGATCAAAGCGCAGTGGTATCCTCCACTGACTCTGCCGCCTATCGCGGCAAGATTTGTCTTTTGAGGCACTCTCATGGATATTCTTCTAGTGGACGACAGCAAGACGATGCGCATGATAATCCAGCGTGCGATCCGCCAAGCCGGCTATCGCACCCTTACCGTGGGCGAAGCGGAGAACCCTATTCAGGCTTTGGATAAGCTTCGAGCAGAACAGCCGAAGCTGATCCTTTCAGACTGGAATATGCCGGAGATGTCCGGGATCGATTTCCTGATGAAAGTAAGATCAGAGCAGAACATGGTCCCCTTCGGCTTCATCACCTCAGAGAACTCAACAAGTATGAAAGACCTCGCCATGAGTTCAGGAGCGACTTTTCTAATTGCCAAGCCTTTTAGTCCAGAGGATGTGCAAAATGCCTTGGCTCCGATTTTAGGAGGGTGTTAACCCATGTCAGAACCTACTCCATTTGGGCTTTCTCGGTGCTTTTCCCAGCTGGTCGGCCGTAAGGTGACATTTGTCCAAACCACCCTCACGCTGGACATGAAGGTCACGCAAATATACGGCATCTATACTCTTCTCCCTCACGAGACTGCGATTATCGTCAAGGCTGATCTCCCTTTGATGGGATCTTTTGGAGGAGCGCTTGTTGGACTTCCCGACCTGGCGGTGAAAGAACACCTTCGGCCGACACCAATTGAAGAACTTCTTCGCGACGCAATATGCGAGGTCCTGAACATTGTGGCCACCGCGCTCACTTCAGAAGGCCGAGCGGTTTTCACCAAGATGGTAACCGACCCAATCTACATTGACGGCGCTGCTGGCAATGTCTACAAAAAGCCAGACCACAGGAGCTATTTCAACGTCACAATCGAGGGTTATCAAGGTGGTAAATTCACCATCCTTTCCCAGGCCGTTCCGGCTAGTGCTGTAGCCCGCTAAAGGCCAGCAACCAAACGTTGTCTGTCCACGTGTCGCCTATCCCCATCCATCAAATATATCAATCGGCCTGCTGGCATTGCGTCAAGCGGATGCTGGCTTGCTTTCGCCTGAGAAGCGTTATCGCTGCGCGCGAAGTTCTTCGCCCCACGGCATCGGTACAATATTAAGGGGTCTTCGCGGGGGAACGATTCACATCAGCAACGACCACAATATCCACCCGCCGATTAGCCTTGCGGCCCTCGGAAGTATCGTTGCTGGAGTTCGGATGATATTGCCCATAGCCCGCAATCGAAATCCTGCCAGGATCAACTCCTGACTCATCAATCAGCATCATCGCCACCGCCATTGCTCGCGCGGTCGACAGGTCCCAATTTGAACTGAACGCTGCATTATGAATCGGCACGTTATCTGAATGTCCTTCCACCCTCATATCGAGACCGTACTGCGTCAACACTGCCGCAATCCGCTTAACCTTGTCTTCTGCTCCAGGCTGCAGCCTTGCTGCTCCGCTGTCAAAGAACCCTAGCTCATGAAGACTGATTACGAAGCCCTCTGGGGTCATGCGTATGCCAATCTCCTGGCGCTCAATCTCCTTGCCAAGCGCCTGGTTGAGTTTTCTATGCAATTCCGCGACGTCTATGCCTGAACCAGCCGGTTGAGCATTCAGACTTGCACCCTCATTCCCAGCCGAGTTGACCGAACTGTCGAGACCAGACCTGACTGAGGTTGACTTTTCCTGCGATCCATTACTACCTGAAAACGCTCCCATCTCTTGAAACCCGCTCTTAACCGCTGTGGATACCCTTTGAATCGCCTTCTTGTCGTGATAAGCCGACGCAAACAGTACAACAAACAGAGCAAACATCAGGGTCATGAAGTCAGCGTACGAAACCAGCCAGCGTTCCGAGTGAACGTTTTCCTCATGATTGATTCGTTTCTTCATTTCGCCGCCACGCTCTCTCGTCCAATCTGCTTGTTCGTCTTGACCTCAAGAGCAGACCGGCCCAAGTAGACTGCGAGCTTCGATTCAAGAATCCTTGGGTTCGTCTTTTCCACAATGGCAATCACCCCATCAAGAATTAACTCCCTGAGAACTTGCTTTCTTCGCATTAACATCTTCATCCTGCCGGCACATGGAAGGAAGAAGATATTTGCAGATCCTACTCCATAGATGGTGGCAACGAATGCCACTGCAATTCCTTTGCCAACTTCATTGATATTCTCAAGCCGCTGCATAACCTGGATGAGGCCAATTACGGCTCCGAGAATGCCAATAGTCGGAGCAAACCCTCCAGCAGCCTCAAACACTTTGGGTATCAACTCTTCGGCACCAATCTCTATCTCCATCTCAAGTTCCATCGTCTGGCGCAACTCGATCGGATGGGTTCCGTCGACGGCGAGAGTAAGGCTCTTTTTCAAAAACGGGTCTTGGATTGACTCGAGCTCCGCATCCAGTGACATCATTCCAATTCGGCGAGCTCTTGCCGCGTAACGGCCTAAATCTGCAATGAGCTGCGAGGCGGGATCATCTGCATGAATAAAGACGCTCTTTAACTGCCGCGCCGCCTCTATCAGGACAGAGAATGGGAACTGCACCATCACCGCCCCGAGCGTTCCTCCAAATACAATCAGTGCGGCGGTCGGTTGCAGCATTTGGCCGGCCTTGCCGCCGTCCAGGTATAAGCCGACAGCTATCCCTGCAAGCGCAACGCCTATTCCACTCAATGTTCCTTTATTCACATCGAGCCGCCTTCGCCTTCTTGAGTCTGCTGATTTGTCCTGCGATGTAATCAAGATTTACTATCGGCAGTCTGGACGTTTTCTATCACAGCATTTTCGGCACAGTCTGCTCCCAGCGCTTAGATACCCACATTGATTCAGCCGGGATTCTAGCGTGCTGCTGCGGGGAGGACATCGGCCAGAATGGATGAATCGCAATTGCGGGGAGATGCTGCGGCGCGATTACAACTGCCAGACAAACCCAGCCTCTGCAAGCTTCGCATCTAACTGCTGGGAAGTGAAGGGCTTTGTCAAGTAGTTATCAGCTCCGGCTTTGAGCGCACGACGAAGCTCCCGTATTCCCGGCTCGGCCACTGCCAGCATGACAACCGCCGTGTTATACACGGTCCCTTGCCGCAGCAGGCTTATGAACTCCAAGCTGTCTGCCTCGGGCAGGCTCCAATCTACAAGAACAAGGTCTGCATCGCCCATGCCGCGAAGAACCTCACAGGCCTGCTTGCCACTATCTGCTTCGGCAACTTCGAATCCTCGCGCGGAGAGTATCCGGAGCAAGGTTGACCTCATCGTATTGGAACTCTCCAGCACCAGCGCCTTCATAAGCTTTCCACGAACTTACGCCAAGAACAAGCGCTCATAGATGCGCGCGCTCTTCTTTCGCTTTCGGGTTGGTTACAGAGCATACGCAACGAGTTAGGCGCCATTCCTCACATCCATTTCTGGCCTTGATACGCGTGACCCACGCCACCAGAAGCTTAATGACAAAGCGGAGTTGCGTGGATGGCTCTGTTGCAACTAGTCCGCTCACTCCCGGATCATGCGGATCTTGAGAATCTCGCGCCGTCTGGTTCTGTTTCGAGCGCTGTTGTGTAACGTGCACTTATTTGTCTGACTGGCGCTTCGCCATTAGATTCCGATATTTGCACCGGAGGAGCGTCAAGCTGTTGCCAGGCACTCCTGATATGCAGGATCATGTCAATCTGCGTCTCGAGGATGTTGGCTGACTTGTTGATCGATGCCTCCATCATCCTTGATCGCAGATATGCATAGAACCTGGATAGAGTTTGCGCCGACTCTCCACCATTTGTCAGATCGACCCAGCTTTCCAACTGGCCGAGTACGAGCACCGCGTGGTTCAACTCTTTGCACCGCGTCTGGATGTCGTTGTTGTGAATGGCAGCGGCGGCCCGGCGAAGATCTCCTGCCAGGGTGTCGAACAGCGCAATCATCAGGCCAATCGTGCTTGCGCCCTCGATGGCCGATTTCCGATAAGAAAGCTCTGTCGTCATTAGCGTCACCCGTTACGAAGATTTGCTAGTAAAGCCCAATTCAGAGTTGAGTTCCGCCATCTGTTGTGGCAGTTGTTGCAGCGCGACTTCAGCCGAAGTGAAGTCGGCGGTGAGAAGTGTTTGCTGGCTTGCGATGTAGCCTGTCTCAAAGTTGCTGATTTCCGCGGTCAGGGCAGCATTCGAGGCGCTGATGCTGCTCAAGTCCACGGTGAACGCACCGTTCGCTGGACTGGTGAAGGCATTCAACGCGGTATTCACCGAACTGGCAAAACCGTTCAGCGCCGTTCCCTCGAAGAAGTTTTGGACATCGGACGGATGGTTAACGAGGGCAGCATCCAGGGTGCTCGAATCGAGCGATAGAGTGCCGTCGTTGGCCATTGTGATGCCCAAGTCGCTCAGAGTTGTGACCGACGTAGTTCCGCTTGCCGGCTTATTGACGTAGTTGATTGCCTGCTCGAGCGTGGTTTGCAGGCTGCGGACAGTGGGGTCGGAACCCAGCACCCCTTGCGCATTGGTTGTGCTGCTCATGCTGAACTGCGAGTTCACAAGACCAATAGCTGTGTTGTAATCCGTGACAAACTGATTGATTGCCGTTGAGACCTGTGAAGCGTCCGCTGCTACTGTCAGGGCTATTTGGCTGCCAGGAGCAGCACCCAAAAGACTCAAGGTCACTCCAGGAATAGAGCCGGTGACTGTGTTGCTCGCGCTGACAATCGGAACGCCGTCCACCGTCAGTGAGGCGTTAGCTCCCTGGACCGCTTGAGTGAAGGAGAAGGCCGAGCCGCTCGAACTCGCACTCGGTTCATTGACGGTAAAAGGAACGCTGCCTGTGGTGTCGGCAATTGACAAGTTTGTATTGCCGCTCGAATCAGTGGTGGCGGCCGCGGTCAAGCCAAGGGACTTGGTTGCGAGGGGGTCCGCGTTGATTGCTCCCATGGTGGCATCGTTGGTTGAGACCTTGATACCTTGGTCGGTCGTGCCCTCTGCGATGACCTCCTGACCACTTGAGTTGATTGTGCCAGTCACGTTGGCGGAGAGGGTGCCCGCGGTCACCGCAGCCGCAATTGCTGTATTCAGGTCGCCAACCGTGTTCCCCGCCACTGCCGTGTAGACAAACTTGCTGCCACTGTTATTGTCCTGGATGGTAGTCACAGAACCGGCGGTCAATTTTGTTGCGGAAGTCAGACTTGTTGATGTTGAATCGTAGCTTGTTGAAATCGTGGCGCCGCTGATCGCGGTTGCAAGCTGCGCATAGGTTTCGCCGGAGGTCGTTGCAATGGTCGCGGTGCCGGCCGCGGTGCTGAAGACAAGGCTGTTTGCGCCAAGCGTCTCAGTAGAGGTCATCTGCGGCGCTGTCCATGAGGTAAAGGGTTCCGCTACAGAGAAATCGGCCGTGGCGCCGGGCGTGTTGGAGACAATCGCCAACCTCGATCCACTGGTGTCGCTGACTACGGTAGCTGTAACGCCCAGGCCAGCCTTGGTTGTGGGATCAATGTAACTATTGATGGCGCTGGCAAGATCGGCAAGAGTGTCGCCTGTAGTAATGGCTGCGCCAGTCGAGAACTTTACTGATTTGCCGGAGGCGGGTATCAACGTCATGGATGATGTCGGCAGCGAAGCCGTCGGACTGCTCTCGACACTGGAATACCACGACGCTGTGCTGGCCAGACTATTGACCACGACAGTGTGGGTTCCCGTTACCGTTCCAGTGGCTGCCGTTGCAGTCAGGTCGCTGGTATTCGACGACGTTGCCGTTCTTGCCGCCAGAGGACCGGTCAAGGTATTGAGGGATTGCATATCGGTGGCGAGAGCTTCTGTCGCTGTCTGAATCGAGGTCAGCGCGGTGGTCTGGCTGGTGAGAGTCGTTTGGTCAGCCTGCCATGCCCGCTCCGGGGCGCGATCCGCATAGATGCCCGCGGCCACCGCGGAAGTGACATCAATGCCTGCTGTGCTTGAGCCTGAGCTCGCGGCCAGGATATTGCTGATATTAATCGAAGGTGTCGTCGCGGTGGTGCTGGACAAAAGCGAGTTGACGGAAGAGGTGCTGCTCATAGCTTCTACCTACTTTGCAGAAGACGCCATAAAATGCACGCCAGCTTCCAGATCCGGTCGTTTACCTGGAATCTGAAAACCTGGCGGCAAAGGTTCAAAAATCAATTCGTTGAACGTGAAGAGGAGGTGGAGCCTTGTTGCGGCTCCACCTCATGCATCACCTTCCACTTTGCTTTCAATTACTGGACCAGCTTCAGTACAGCCTGCTGGGCCTGGTTGGACTGTTGCAGGGCGGCCATGCCGGTGGACTGCAACACGTTGTACTGAGTCATGTTGGCCACCGTCTTGCCGATGTCGGCATTCTGAAGGCCGTTGGATGCGCTTTGCAGGTTCGTCACCTGGCTGGCCATGTCGCCGCTGGCCGCGGTGAGGCGGTTGACGGAGGCGCCGATGATGCCGCGCTGTAGAGAAACGGCGTTGATTGCGCTTGTGATGGCGAGCAGAGAAGTCTGCGCGGTGGCAGCGGTTGTCAGGTTTCCGGTAAGGTTGAGTGCGCCGGAACTGAGCGCGGCGATATTGGTTGTAATGGTGGAGTTGGCCAAGGCAGTGGTTCCGTCACCGAGGTAGACGGTGTTGGCGTTGGTTGCGCCGTTGGTCTCGGTCATCGTCCCCAGCGCGGCCACAGAAGCGACGGCAGTTGAGATGCTTCCATTCGCGTCGTTGAGCTGGAGTTGGCCAGACCCATTGATCGTGGCTTTGAGGCCCGATTTTTCGGCAGCAGAAGCTGTACCGGTAAGCACTTCACCACCGGTTGTTGCGCCGGCGTTGATGGCCGTCACCAAGGCCCCGATGGTCGAAGCCGCGGCGTTTGTGTATATGATCGTATCGCCGTTGGTCAGTGTAGCCGTGACGTTTCCTATGGCCAACGTGCTGGCCGAGGTCAGCGCGGTGGTGGAATTCGTAGTGTACGAAGGACTTTGCGAGTTCATCGTGCCAAGAGCGGCATCGTTGGTCGTGACTTTGAGGCTGTCAGTGGAGTCGTTTGAGGAGATCTGCAGCTGGCCGCTACCGTTGATCGATGCCGTAACGCCCGCTGAGAGCGTACCCGCACCGATGGCGTTGGTAACTGCTTGTTGCAGGTCGGCAATTGTGGGGGTGGCTCCTGCAGTGTACACCATGGTACCACCAGTCTTCGAATCGGTGATGGTGGTAACCGAACCCTGTGTCAGGGGGGTTGTGGTTGCAAGAGGCGCTCCCACCGAACCTTGCGTCGAAGTGAACGTTGTTGGCGTGGCGGAAGAAAACACGTTCGATCCGTTATAGTTGGTTGCCTGGCCGATCTGGTTGATTTCGGACAAAATCGACTGATATTCCGTGTCGAGAGCGCTCGACTGGCTGGCGGTGATGCCGGCCGTGGAGCCTTCAGTGGCCAGGGTTACAGCGCGGTTGAGAAGGCTGGTGACCTGCGAGAGGGCGCCATCGGCGGTCTGCAACAGGCCAATGCCGTTGCTGGCGTTCTGTTGAGACTGCGTGAGGGCTGAAATATTGGCGTTCATTCCGCTGACAATCGACAATCCTGCGGCATCATCCGAACCGGAGTTGATCTTCATGCCGGTCGAAAGCTGTTGCAGAGTCTTTTGCAGGCTGGCTTGTGTGTTCGCCAACGCGTTCTCCGCCGTAAGGGAGGAGATGTTATTCAGGACTGTGAGTGCCATTTGGTGTTTCTCCTTATTTGCCCTTGTTGCGCCTGCACTCGGCTTTTTGTGTGGGGCCTGCTTTGAGGCTCCCTGTTGTCGAGAAGGAGGTCGTCTTGGACAGACACCCTATCGGTCACTGTGGATAAACATTTCAATGTAATAGTCAGATGATTCTCATTTTCAGCAAATAATTGCATTGCGAACACGCAATCGCATTGATAACATCGCCTAACTCGCTGAAAGCAGACGATTCAGGCCAACTGAGGCCAAAAATAGTGTGAGACGCGCCTCGGAACCTATCGTCCAATGTCTATCTATAAGGATGAATCGGAGGCTGTGAGAGTCATCGCCACGATTTATGACAGATGCAAAAAATGAGAAGTTCAGCAGGCCAGCCAGACTATCTCCTTTGTAAGCATAGTTCTCTTCTTTAACCGGCTCAGTCTAGTGGAGATAGTCGAGAAGGGTTTGGGGCATGATTTTGCCAGCTGCAGCCAACACCGAGCTATTGTCGAGCGAGGCCTGGGAAAGATTAGTGGCCGCATCCGCAAGACTGATTCCGACCAGCGCGGTTTCCTGAGTTGTCAGGGTAAGCTTTTCCGAACTCAGGGAGCTATCTTGGGCGTTCAGTTGACTTATGGTGTTATCCAGGGGGACGCGCTGCTGGCTTACATAGTTCAATGCCGCGGAAATGGCCGTGGTTGCCGTGCCGATTTTCGATGTATCGCCGCTCTTGAGGGCGGAAATAAGACTGTTGAGCGAGCCGATAACGTTGGCTCCCGAGACAAGCAACTGGTTTCCAGGCAGGTTGGTGGGTACACTCATGGACTCACCCACCTGCACGCTGTTGGAGTTGCCGTTTCCTACATACGCGTAAGCGTTCGCGACTGCGGTGCCGGCCACGGCGGACATCGACCCGAGAGCGGGGTCATTGGTGCTGACCACGATTCCGTCCGCAGGATTGTTCGTCCCGATCGAAAACTGGCCGCTCGCATTGATGCCAGCAGTCACCCCGGAGGAGAGCGTGCCGGCCGAGACTGCATTGCCGATGGCCGTTATCAAGCTGGCAACCGTGTCGCCCGCTGTTGCCGTGAATGTGTAGGTATCTCCGGTGGTCGCGTCACTCACGGTCGTAACCAAACCATTTGTCAGCCCGGTGGTAGATGCCAGTGGGAGTGCGACCGATCCCTTGGACGAGGTATAAGTCGTTGAGGCAGCCACAAAGGGCGGCGTGATGCTCTCTGTGCCGCCGAAGAGAAAAACTCCTTGGAAAGATGTGTTGCCTTGCCCGATGACGCCGTTCAAGAGACCCTCGACCTGAGTGGCAATAGCCTGCGTATTGGAAGCGGAGTTGGTCCCGGTAGCGCCCTGTGTGCCCAACGTGAGGGCCGTGTTGAGCGAAGTCACAATGGAACTGATGGCCGAGTCCGCCGTCTGCATCTGAGGGAGAACGGAACCGATATTGCTCGTGTATGCGTCAACGTTTGCGGAAACGCCGAGCGATATCACCATACTGGACGAGGCTGCAGGATCATCGGAAAGCTGATTAATCCGCAAGCCGGTTGAGACCTGCTGCGTCGCGGTTGCCAGAGCCTGTTGGCTCTGCTGCATCTGATACTGGATATCGGCGAGCATGCTCGTGACGCGCATATTAACCTTCTCTGCGCGGCCCTTTGCCGCGCTTCTGATTGTTTACTCCGCTGCTGCGGTGCCCATCGTCAACGTTACAGAGAACATCGCTTGAATGGTTGACACGACCCGGGCAGCGGCTTCATAGGCGGTCTGGTACGTGATCAAATTGGCGGATTCTTGATCGATCGAAACTCCTGAAACCGAGTTGAACTGATCGTTGAGCTGCAGCAGACTGGAAGTGGTCGCAGTCGATTCAGCGTTGGCGCCGGAGGTCAGGCTACCCACCTGATAGACCAGGTTCGCGTACGTGCCGCCCGGCGTCTGGCCGGCGGGAAGTGTCGCATTCTGCAGCGTGCTGAAGTTGACCAGGTTTCCATTGCTTCCGGCCGATCCGTCGGAGCTGGCAGCGATCTGGGAGGTACTGGTGATCGCCATTTTGATAGAGGCAGCCGAACCTACAATTGGAACTACCGCGGGGGGAACCGTGGGGGGAAACTTGAAGAAGGGAGTCACGGCAGTCCCCGTGGCTCCGTTTAGATCTGTGCCGGTTGCCTGGACCGCATTGAACGCGGCGCCAAACTGATTGGCCAACGTGTCTAGTTGGGTCAAAAGCGAGGGAATTGTCGTGTCGCGCGTTTGGATGGTTCCACCCAGGTCTCCGCTTGTGATCGTCTTCGTGATGTCGACGCCGTTCTGATCGAGAACGTCCGTCATTCCGTTGCTTACGGTAGTCGTTTTCAGCACGAAGCTCTGTGAGCCCACAACGAGGGGAGTTCCGTTTCCCGTCGAAAGCGTTATGCCGTCGTTGCTCTGGGTTACAGCGACGCTGGTGAGCGCAGATAGCTTCAGCACCAGTTGATTCTGCTGGTCCTCAAGCGTGCCTCCATTCTGCACGGTTCCCTTGAGCGCGGCAATTTGCGGATTCAAAGCTGCAATCTGCTGAGTAAGCTGATTGATCTGGCTAACATCCTGAGTGACTTGGGTATTGAGTCCGGTCTGTTGCGAGGTCAAATTATTGGAAGCTGTGTTGAAAGCCGTCGCCAAGTTCTGCCCCGCCGTGAGGACTGTCTGGCGTGAAGAAGGGCTGCTCGGATTTGTCGACAGGCTTGAAATACTCGAGAACAGGGCCGACATATCCGTTCCGATGTCCTGCGTCGAGGTGGTAAATGTGGGTTCTATCTGCTGCAATGAAGATAGTTGTGCATTTGCGCCGCTCTGGGCCGTGGTTTCCTGTTGGATCTGCGTCGTCAGCAGTTCATCGCGCACGCTCTGATAACCCTCTATTGCAACCCCATTCCCCACGCTGAGGTTGCCGACGGTTGTTGGCGCCACCTCCTGAAGTATGGGGACCTCGCGGGTGTAGCCGGGGGTGTTTGCGTTGGCAATGTTGTTGTTCGTTGCCTGCAGAGCGCCAGAAGCAGCGTTCAGCGATTGCACCGCTATCGACAGTGAGGAACCAAGAGAGCCCATAATTTACATCTCGCAAGACCAGGTCTGATGCTTCAACCTGGGCCCGCGAGCCTCCTGAAATTGACCTGTGTGGCTTCTGCACAACGAAGCGAGGAGAGCAATCGTTCTACCGGAGTGCCTGAGCAGAGCTGCGTATTGTAAATTTAGCTCGCGGATCGTTCCACTTGCCGCTCGGATCTTCTTCTCAACCGCAGGGTCAACGCCCGAGAACGAAGGCTGCTCGGATGGCCCGAAACCTTCACCGACTGTGCTGGCCAACTTCACCAGGCACGCACAAAGCATTTCCTGCTTCGCGACACTCTCTTGAAACCGGGGCAAAGCATTGGCGGCAATGGCACCCGTGGCAACAGAGATCTCAAACGCCAACTCCTGCAATTGCTGCAGGTATTTGGCGGCGATCTCGTCGCGCGTCTGGAGTGCATTGCCGGTCATTTTCAAGCCCTTCGGGCAAGTTCTCTTTCTCTAGGCCAAAGAGATTCTCGACTTGCCGTAGTTGTTCATTTAGACTTCACCGCTCTTAATCAAGGCGCTAGCGGTTTCCGTTGAGTCAGTCTTGTATTCGCCACGCCTGACGGCTTGGCTGAGAGCATCCACCTTATCCTGGCGAACCTCGGGGGTATTCAGAACCTGAGTGGTCAACGACTGTACCGATTGTGTGTCGGTCTGAAATGTGGTCCGGTCCTGGGTCGAAATCTGAGCACCCGCCTGACTCCTGGCCGGAACTTTCTTCGCGCCCTGGTCAACTGGAAGCAGGCTAGTCGTTGGACTGTTCACTTCTATCTTCATGGCAACTTCTCCTGTCTCAACGGTTCTGCTATCGGCGCATCCAGGAAAAGATTTCAATCAACAATTGAAAATGTTGAAAACAAGCGAGTTGCGTTCCTTCCAGTTGCTACTTGGGGTGAGCCGGCGCCCCTTCCGCCGCGACCGCGCCCCTGGCGTCGTCCGCCTTGTGAAGCTGCTTCGAAATCATCTTTGCAATGCCGATACCGCCTGCCGCAGTCATTGCAGTCCCCAACGACTGCATCGCCATTCCCATGAACTGGTCTTTGCCGGTGTCTGCGTCACCATCGTCGTCTCCACCGGGAAGTGATCCAAAACTCTGCTCCGCCTGCTGCAACCAGCTTCCGAGGAGTATGGATTCAAAATCCTTCGCCGACTTTTCAATCTTGGTATTTTCCGCCGACGATGAGATCGGCTGATGGAAGAGCTTATTGGCGTTGATGGTGATCGGCTCGGTTACTCCTCCAGAGATGGCGCCGATCATGGATTGATCTGGCATTAGATCACCTCCAGATCGGCTTCGAGCCCGCCTGCGGCCTTGATGGCCTGCAAGATTGAAATGATGTCGTGAGAGGTTGCGCCAATGGCATGAAGCCCCTTGATCAATTCATCGACGTTCGCTCCTTCTTCCAGTTGGATCGATTGCGCAGGCGCGTCGTTCACCGTTGTCTTTGTTTCATCCACAACTTCCGGTTTGCCGTTTGAAAACGGCGGCGGTTGCACAACCACGTGCTTTGTCTCTATGTCGATCGTCAAACTACCTTGGATCACCGAGACAGGCGAGAGCCGGACATCGCCTCCCATCACGATCGTTCCGGTACGTTCGTTGACCACGACCTTGGCCGGCGAACGAAAGTTGATGGAGAGGTTTTGGACACGCGAGATAAGAATCGGCACCGAGGGAGCGCCGCTGGCGGCAACATCCACATCGATGCGGCGGCTATCGAGAGCGGTTGCGATCGGCTTGCCAAATTCCTTGTTGATGACGTCCGCCACATCGCGCGCCGCAGTGAAGTCGGAGTTCAGCAGCAGCAAGGACACAGTCCGAAAGCGGCTCAAGTCTACGGCCGCGTCCCGTTCAACTGTGGCGCCTGCGGCAATTCTGCCGACCGTCGGCTGATTTACGCTCTTGGAGTTGCCGGCCATGCCTTCAGAGTAACCTCCAATGACCAACGGCCCCTGCGCTTCTGCAAACACCTCTCCGTTAGCCGCGCGAAGAGCGGTCAGTAGCAGCACTCCGCCCTGAATGCTCTTGGCGTCGCCCACCGATGAAACGGTAACGTCTATCTTCATTCCTGGCCGCGCAAAGGGCGGAAGCGTGGCAGTGACAAAGACCGCCGCGACGTTCTTTACGACGACGACGCCGGGCGTGATCTGCACACCCATCCGCTGCAGCGAATTCGCCAGCGTCTGTACGGTGAAAAAGGTCTGCTGAGAATCGCCGGTATTCTTGAGGCCAATCGCCAGGCCATAGCCGACAAGTTGATTGTCGCGCACGCCTTGAATCTGCGTTAGGTCGCGAATCATCACCTTGTGGTCAGCTTCGGCGGCAAACGCCGAAAGCGCCGCAAGAAGCCCAGTGAGCAAGGCTAGCCTCCGAAGCCAGCGATTCTGCCGGGCAGGCCATGCTTTACGCGAATTGACGATCAAAAGTTGAACAGCCATAGGACAGCCCTTGTGATGGGATTCGGCCGACGCACACCGTCAGAAATGATTCCCTTGCCTTTCATTTCAATTTCAAGATTGCTCAACGCCGTCGATAAGACCGTGTTGTTCGGTCCGATGTCGCCGGGCCTGATCATACCGCGCACAATTACATCTTCGTGCTGGTTGTTCATGAAGATTTTGCGCCCCGCTTCCACGACCAGGTTTCCGTTCGGAAGCACCGCAATCACCTGGCCTGTGAGGTTGGTTTGGAAGAGGGTGTCCGACGCTGTCGATCCCTGTCCCTTGAGTGCCGACGCCGAATTCGCCGACAGCAAAGGATTGGTTGAAGCAGGGGATCTACCCATAATGCCAGTGATGGCAGAAGTGGTTGTGAAACTGCGCTGGCTGTCGACCGTGCCTGATTGCGTCGCGGTGGTTTGGACGACAACCTGAATGGTGATGGTGTCGTTGAGGTGGTGAGCCTTGTAATCGGAAGAGAAGTCACCCAGAGAGCTTTCGGGCGACCATAGACTCCCGACCGTGTGCTCCTCGGCAGCCGGGATGTACTGCTGTTGCAATCGCGCGATGTACTGCGTGCGCAGACGCTCGCTGCCCTTCGGATCCGCACTATGCCCTGAGGAGCAGAAGGCGAAGGCCGAGAAAAAACAGAAGATCGCAAGCAGCGCGATCTGTCGAGGGTGTGTGGGCTTGGGCCGCATCTCAGAAACTCCTTCTCACGAGGTTTGCGCTGACCACATCCGCAACATAGACCTGCTTGTGGTCCGGGCTTGCGACATGAATCCTATGCCCGGCAATGCCATTCTCAAGACTGATGACAGTGATCTGGATATGCGACCGCTCATCGTCCATCACCAGGGTCGCGTGCGCCCCAGCCCGAATCACGATCCCGGTGTTCGGTCTCAAAGCTGCGCTGCCAGTGACAGGAGAGAAGGCGACCGCGACTGGCGTGCTGTCAACCGACGCCCCCAGTTTGCTGACAATGGAATAGAAAGGCAGACATGTGCCAGGCAAACGGCAGCCCAGCTTAACCAGGGAATGTAGGTCGCGGCGCGTGCCCGGCGACCGGTCACCAACCGGCTCGACTGACAGGACATCCAACACAGGAGCGGGTTCGGTGGCGACCACGTTGGCAAGCAGCAGCACCTGTTCGTCCATGGTCTGAATTCCGTTGCCGGAGAGAGCCTGAGCAACCTGGTGCGCCGTGAGCGGAAATCGGCGTTGCAACTGGGATTGGGCCTGCACACATCCGGGCAAGCCCATCGCCATCATCAATAAAACCGGAATTAATCTGGTCGTCATTGTTCCTCTTTGCCGCTTCCGCTTCATCGTCCAGATGACTACTGGGCTAGTTGGTTAAGCTGCTGCAACATCTCATCCGCGGCCTTGACGACTCGGGAATTCGACTCATAGGATCGTTGTGCCAGGATCATGGCCACAAACTGGTTGACGACGCTGACGTTCGACTGTTCTAGCTGCCCTTGCAGCAGCGCTCCCAATCCCTCCGAACCGCCAGGTGTTCCAATGACAGGTTGACCGGATGCTGTGGTCGCCAGGTAGATATTGTTACCCACGGCGTTCAGTCCGCCGGGATTCACGAAGAGAGCCGTTTGAATATTGCCAACCTGCGTAGCCGCCGTTTGGCCTGCCTGGGTGACGCTGATGGTTCCGTCGCTGCCGACGGTGATGCTTAGCGCACCGGGTGGAATCGTAATCGCGGGTTGCACCGGATTGCCTTCCGCGGTGACCACCTGCCCTTCTGCATTCGTGCTGAAAGAGCCGTCGCGCGTATAGCCGATCTGGCCGCTGGGCAACAGTATCTGAAAGAATCCCGCCCCGGAGATGGCTAAGTCCAGAGGGTTGCCGGTGGTGGAGAAGTCGCCCTGCGTCTGCATGATCTCCGTCTCCGCGGGCCGTGTTCCCAGGCCTATTTGCAAACCTGCGGTCACAGTCGTCTGTTGAGTTGAAGCTGCGCCGGGCATGATCTGGTTCTGATAAAGAAGATCTGTGAAATTCACCTGACGCTGCTGGAAGCCGGTCGTGCTTGAGTTAGCAAGGTTATTTGCAATGTTGTCCAAATTCAACTGCTGGGCCGTCATTCCACTTGCGGCCGTGTACAGAGCACGAAACATATCAGATTCCTTTCGAAGTTAGCTGTGCACCGATTCAACCCTTAATCAGCTGACGCGCGGCAAGTCCTGGGCTGCGGTCTTGTCAAGCTCGGTGCTGAACATCGTAAGCACGCGCCGCATGGCCTCGACCTCACGCTGAGCGGTCATCAACTCGATTACGCTTGTGACAGGATTCACGTTTGAGCTCTCGAGCGCACCCTGGGATACTTGGGAACGGCTGGCGGGAACAGCGGTACCGACGGGCGCAGTATAGTATGTGCCGCCTGCACTTTGCACAAGCGCCGTTGGTGGAAACTCGACCAGCTTCAGTCGTCCCGAGATGGCGCCGTTTGCGGAAATCGTTCCGTCAGCACTTATCGAGACTGGCCCTCCCACAATCGAGATAGGTCCGTTATCACCCAGAACAGGATCGCCAGCAGCCGTTGTCAATTGGCCGGCTGGCGACACGCGGAAGTTCCCTCCGCGCGTGTAAACAGGCCCCGAAGCAGTCTTCACTGCAAAGTACCCCGGCCCTTCTATGGCGAGGTCGAGATCGTTTCCGGTGTGTACCAGAGCGCCTTGCGTAGTATCAAGTTGCGTGCCACTAAGTACGCCATAATCATTCATATCCTGGTTGAGAACTGAGAGAGGAGAGTCGCCTGTAGTAACCAGCATGGAACTAAACACATTATGGTTCGCCCGGAAGCCCGCCGTGCTCACGTTCGCCAGATTGTTGGCAATAGTGTCTAGCGCCTGCGTGCGGGACATCAGCCCAGTAGTGGCTGCGTAGTATCCACTGTTCATCGTATGGCCTCAGGCAAGTGATGTGCACGTGAGGGGCCAACTGAGATCAGGTTGAGTTATTTGCTCTTTTACTCGATTTCCGAGCCGAAGACATGCCATTCGCAATTCGCCTCCACCACTGATGAGAGGTCAATGAGAACCGCATGAGATGAGGCACTTCATGTAGCGTTGCGCAGACTTCATATATTTTCGAACCCAGACTCTGTTCAAGACAAGCGCTTTCAGTTATCAGTGGCCGAAACATAGTCTGCTACGGCACGATGATATCTTTCCCAGATATAGATGATGCATATTGAGTCGATCTCGTGAATCGTCGGCAAGGTCGTGCGCGGCGGTGAGGATCAACTTCCAGGGAGAAGAAGAAGATGGTTCATTGACGCTGCGCATGGCAGCAAGAACGAAGTGTGGCTGAGCCCCATCCATTGCAAACAAAACACTAGGGGAAGCGGCGCCAGAGTCACCGCTCTGCCAACCAAGAACTATTGGAATTGCTTGAATCTCATGAAGCAGGCCAACCAAGTATGCGTCCTCGGGGCAAATGCCCTCAATTGATTCAGCAACCAGTTGTGAGTATTGCGCCACTAAGAGGCTGTGTTTCCAAAGTGCAGTCGCGGCATAGTGTTCAGCGTCGCATGCAAATGTACGCGCAGACAATGCGCTGAACCAGTCGCTCACGTCCAGTCCGGCGATGCAGTCATCCATCCGGCCGGGACGCTCCGTGGCGAGCGCATATTCTCTACCAATCAACCGCAATATCTGAATGGTCGCCCCAACATCGCTCAGGATGAGCGCAGAGACCTTTCTCAAGTCAATAAATGGATCATGCAAAAGCATCTGCAGGCCGAGAATGGTTGCTGACATGACCGGTACGTCATTCAGGAAATCCATTTTCTCCCGTACCAGGCTCTCCTGCTCTCCGAAGTGGAGATCCCTCAGAGCAAAAGACGGAATCCAACTCTGATCCATTACGGGTTCGAGCATTTGATCGAGCACTGTGTAACTCCTGCTAGGTCCTTATCGGCATAGACAGAAGATCTATCCAAACAGATGCGAAATCTTTTGATATGAAGGGAGGCGCTCTGATTAGGGCAAAGCGCAGCCTCTTGGAAAGCGGATCAAGGTTCCAGATGCAGCAAATGACCTTCTCTCACAAGCCTCATGAAATCAGCGCTACTGATGCAATTGGGACTATCACAAAGTTGGAAGTGCTCTCGGCATTTCACCCCTTCAGCGGCCGTGTCTGGCAACTTCCAGCGCACATCAACAGGCCTCCTCCGTCGGCTATTCTGGCACCGAGGAGAGATCTCAGCCGTTGCATCTCGGCCGTGAATGTGCCGCGCGCATCAGGTGCGATTGAAGAGAAATCAGCTTCATTCAGCTTGGAACAGGAGATCAACATCCCTGAGCCCGCACTTAAGGCGCGTCCAGAAGTGCTCCCTATACCTGCATATGATGGCTTCATCCGCCTCGAATTCGACAACATAGCTACAGAGGATACGCGCCATTTCCCCCGGGGTTTGAACGCTTTCGAAGGTAATTTCCCTTGGCTTTGCATTTCCACTTGGCTCCAGCGCCAACTGTCTCAGCGCGATCTGGCTCTGGAAATCGCCCGGCGTTATGAAGCACGGCTGCGTCTTGCATCCAGTCATCTGCTCAATGGCATAAAGCAGGCCATACTCGACACCTTTAACAAAGCCCACCAGCAGGCGTTTTGTAGCTGTAACGTAATGCAGCGGAATTGCGGAATGGAAATCGATTAGAGCTTCTGGAATTTGAACTTCTGCCTGCATCGCATGTTGTGGAACCGCGAACACCGGGCAGCCCCATTGTCCTGCTCGGACGGCGGTGACCTGCGTTTCGCTGACCAAACCTCTCCGCATCAGGATTTCGCCAATCTCCTCTCCTGACTCTTTTTGCTCGTCAACAGCTTCTCTTAGTTGTGCGCTGGTCAACAGACCGCGACTAACAAAGATTAGCCCCAATGGCATTCGTGATACATGACTGGCCTGCTCCGGCTCTGGCATCATCAGTTCAGTAAGCCTCAACTCGGCTGCCGAGGTAAAGCAAGAGGAACTGCAATACCAGCGGCCGCGCATTTTGATCCCGGCCTTTTGCGCCGAAAGGTGCCCCAAAGTCACTGATCTATGACAGGATTCACAAGTGGAGGTAACTGCCTTGAAACCCTCTGCCCAGGCGGGCAACGCTATTGCTTGAAACAGCCTCATGTGTACATTCGCTCCTCGATTAAGATTTCTTCAAACACTTCCGCACGCACGACACTCAACGAAATGCCGGGCTGAAGTTTGCCTGTAAGACCTCAGTGACGCGAAGCCCATAGTTGCCGTCGATCACAACCGCTTCTCCCCTGGCTATTACCTTGCCTTCAAGAAGAAGCTCGACAGGCTCCTCTACCTGGCGATCAAGTTCAATAACAGAGCCAGTGGCCAGCTCCAGCACTTCTCGCAGTGTGAGCTGGCGCTGCCCAAAACGGAGAGTCACGTTTAGCTCGACATCCATAACCAAATCCAGATTGACCTGCTCGGTGATCACTTCTTTTGAGGCTCCCTGCATTGGACTTTCGGGGACTTGGACCTTGTTCTGCTTATCTACAATGTCCTTTTCGGCGACCACCTCTTTTGAGGCTCCTGGTATCGGACTCTCGGGAAGTTTGGCCTTGTTTTGATCTTCTAAATTGACCTGCTCGGTGATCTCTTCTTTTGAAGCTTCTTGCATCGGACTCTCCGGGATTTCGGCTTTCTTCGGCTCCTCTAAATTGACCGCCTCGGCGATCGCTTCTTTTACTGCTTCTTCCATCGAACTTTCCGGGACCTTGGCTTTGTTCTGAGCTTCTAAGTGCAGAGAGAGCGCTTCGATCAGAATCGGACTGAGGTACATCAAGAGTGATGCGCGATCGTCCTTGTCACTGATAATTGTGATCTGCTCGCGAAGCGTGAGATCGGGCGGGGGCTCAGAAGTTGAACTAACCGTGATAGTGAATTCACCATACTCCGGCACGAGTTCAGCTCGAAACTCTTTGACCCCGTCTGTGACCATTTTCAACAGGGCTTCAGACTGCTCCGTTCCGAACTCTTCTGCTTGATGTCCGAGGAGTTTCGATGCCCATATACCGGCTGCCACACGATGGCACTCCAAGTGGACTTCACCACCTAAACTGCCAGCGAGAACGAGCTTGATCCTGACCGGCTCAGTTCCATCAGGGGGCGGCTCGACATCTGGTACCGCAGCCATCATCCAGGGCGACCCGCCGGCCCCGGTCAGAGTCTTAACCAGAGCGGTGAAAAGGGCTTGCGAGAATGACTGACTGACTCCGCCGACCGTTGTGTTCGTCGCCATACTAGTCCTTTCCTGCGATCGGTTCCTGTGACCGCGACGAGAGTTGCGCGGCCTTCCGCGTACCGTTTCGCACTGGCAATGCCTGAAAGATTTCAACGCCTTCTACGGTTAGTCGCCCGGGATTCCTCACAGGTGCTTTCATTTTCAAAACCATTCCTGGCTTCAATTCGATCAAGTCCTTTACCTGTACGCTCATCTGAGTAATATCCGCGGCAACCGTAAAGTCACAATCGAGAATCCGTTCGCGAAGAGTGGGGTTTCGCTGGAGCCGAAGGCTCGATATCTTCTTAGACTGCGCTGCTTTCAAGTGCCTTAGAAGAAAACCTACAAACGATGTCGGCAGCACCATACTAATGCAACCGCTTGTTTCCTTCAGGGACATCTCGAAGATCATTAGCACCAGTTTCTCGTTAGCCAGGAACACCTGCTGAATCATGGCCGGTTTGATGCAATGCCCCGATGCAAGTGTCAGGTTCAGGGCACGCCAGGAGTGTTCCAACTCCTTCACGATGAGAGAGGTAACACTCTGCAGGATCTCTTCGTCGATCTCCGTAAACTCGCGTTCACCTTCCGATGCAGTCCCTGCGCCGCCAAGCAAGAGGTCAATGACAGGGAAGATCAGATCAACATCCATCTCCAGCAGGAAATTGGTTTCCATCACATTAAGCGAACAGGGCATCAGGTAACTGGTAGCAGCTGTCCTGCTGGAATACTCGGCGACAGACACCTGTTCGAGCGCAGCCAACTTCAAACGCAGAGAGGCGCCCAGAAATAGTTCTAGCGAGTTGGTGGCATTGAGGGCGAATTTCTCGTGCAGAGCGGTCAGCGTGCGCACATTCTCATTCGACAGGCGGCCCGCATAACGAAAGTTGCAGGATTGAATCAAGCGTGGCTTCGGTTGTACACTCTGCGCCGCCGCCGTCCCATCCGCCGTGGGGATTACAGTCATGCCTGTCTCCTAAGCTGCTGAGCACCCGCTGCCTGGTTCGCAGTCTGCGGGCGCCGTGACAGGTCTGCTGCCCCTTCGTGAAGATGTTTCAAAGATGAGCGCAACTTGACCATCGCGGCGGCGTGTATCTGCGAGACCCGGGACACTGCGATGCCTACTATTTTAGAAACCTCTTTCATCGTCAACTCTTCGCGGTAATACAAGGAAAGGATTAACTGCTCTCTCTCCGACATGCGGGATACAGCTTCGGCGAGTTGCTCCTTCCTTTCGCCTTCCAGGCAAAGGTCAAAGGGGTTATCCCCTCCTCCACTTGGCGCCGATTCGATCAAGTCATACGACTCGGCATTGTCGTGAGAGGAATTCGCTTGCTGGCCCACCAGATGCAAACCATCCAGCTGAGTGAGGGTTGTCTGCAATTCGTCGAGAGGCATCTGCATTTCTGCCGCTATCTCCTCCTCGTCCGGCTGCCTTCCCAACTGCAACTCAAGTTTGGCGACCGAGGAAGTAATCTCACGATTTCGTCTGCGCAATGTGCGAGATCCCCAGTCCAGCTTGCGCAGACTGTCCAGAATTGCACCGCGAATGCGATATTTCGCGAAGGTGGAGAACTGCGCATCCTTTGAGCCATCGTAATTGCGGCAGGCATCGAGCAGACCGAGAACACCAGCCTGTACCAGGTCCTCCATCTCCACCTGCTTGGGCAATCTCTCGCGGATTCTCGCTGCAACGTAATAGACCTGCGGCAATTCACGCATCACAAGTTCGTTACGTTCATCGATTCCATCACCGCTTACGCGATAAGCCGATTCAACTGAAGTCATGCGATCTCTCCCTTTACAAAGCACTTGCCAACTTCTGATGCTGCATTCGGGGGGTTATACCCTCCCGTAGTGTTCTACCTGCGTAACTCCACAACTCTGCGCGATTAATCAATGCAGTACCCCTACCGACTGCACCGGCGTCATTGGTGGAATTTCCCCAGGAGAGATGACAACAATCTTGGGAATGAACGGCTCCAGCAAGCGGCGAAGGTAGTACCTGCCTGGAGAGGAACAGAGGAGGACAGGGGGTGCCGAGGCGATCTCCTGCCCAAAGTCCGTACGCAGTCCATCCAGCACGCGACGCGCCAAACTGGCTTGTTGCGGAGTGGAAATCGCCTGGTTCAATGGCTGGTTCGACCCCCGCAAGCATTCATCTTCAATCGCCATGTCGAGAGTGACGACCTTAAGTTCACCTTGCTCATTCAATAGAGGCCGGATAAGAGCTCGCCCAAGTGCGTGGCGGACGGCTTCCACCAGAGCTATCGGATTCTTGTTAAACGACGCAGCATCAACGAGAGTCTCCAGAATTGTCCCCAGATCACGAATCGAAACCTGCTCCCGCAGCAATTGTTGAAGGACCTTTTGTACTTCTCCGAGACTCATCAGCTTTGGAATCAGCTCATCGGTGAGCTTTGGATGAGAATCGTTCAGCCGGTCAATCAACCTCTTGGTTTCGTGTCGTGATAGAAGTTCACTGGCATTCTGCTTGATTACTTCCGCCAGATGAGCCGAAAGCACAGAAGTTGAGTCAACTACGGCGTATCCAGCAGCTATTGCCTGTCCCTGCGTCTGGGGAGTAATCCACTTTGCCGGAACATTAAAGGCTGGTTCGCGGGTGTCCTGACCAGGCAGATCGGGCGCATTGGCATTGGAACTGATGGCGAGCAGACAGTCCCGGCGCAACTCCCAGCGCGCGATCTCGGCCCCGCGCAGGTAAATCACGTACTCTCTCTCGCGCAGCGAGAGGTTATCAGTGATATGGATTGAAGGGACCAGGAAGCCAAGTTGCTGAGCCAGGTTCTTTCGCATCGACTTCACGCGAGACAGCAGTTGCCCGCCTTTTTGCGCGTCGACAAGAGGCACGAGGCCCACCCCCACCTCGAGCATGAGTTCATCAAGCTTGAGGATCGCGTCCATGGGATCTACTTGTGGCGCGGCGGCTCCGCCGGCGGGTGCATGCTTGGCAGCCAATTCCAGTTCGTCCACTTCATCTTTTATGATTTGCGGCTTCAGCTTCCATGCGCCGAACATCAGCGCTCCGGCCAAACTAAAGAACGCAAACTTCGGCAAGCCCGGAATCAGCCCCAAGGCCGTCATTGCTCCGCCCGCGATCCATAACAGACGCGGACTGTTGAAGAGCTGCTTGCCGACATTTACGCCCAACGACTCCTTCGATGCGGCCCGCGTGACGACTATGCCGCCAGCAACGGAAACAAGCAATGAAGGAAGAATCGTGACCAAGCCGTCGCCCACCGTGAGGATGGTGTAAGTCTTCAACGCCTCCTGGAAGGGGACTCCTTGCTGAAAGACGCCAATCAGGAATCCAGCGATAATATTGATGGCCATGATCAGAATGGTGGCCAACGAATCGCGCTGGCTGAAACGCGCCGCTCCATCCATGGCGCCGCAGAACTCGGCCTCCCGCGCCACCCTATCCCGTCGTGCACGAGCTTGCTGCTCATTGATAATGCCTGCGTTCAAATCGGCATCAATGGCCATCTGTTTGCCTGGCATGGCATCGAGAGTGAATCGGGCAGTCACCTCTGCCGTACGCACCGCACCGTGACTGATGACAAGAAACTGAATAGCGATCAACGCCAAGAAGAGGACAAAGCCAACAATGTAGTTTCCGCCAACTACGAACTGCCCAAATGCTTCGATCACTTTGCCGGCAGCGGCTGTGCCTTCGTTGCCGTGCAACAAGATACGGCGAGTGCTGGCCAGATCGAGCGATAGCCGAAGCAGTGTAAGTAGAAGCAGAAGGCTCGGAAACACTGAGAATTGTACCGGCCGAAGTATCTGGATCGCGGTCAGCAGCACCAGAATCGATGCTGTAATGCTAATGGTCAAAAGTAGATCGAGAATGAAGCTAGGCAACGGCACGAGCATTACAAAAACCATCGTGACCGCAGCTATAGGCGCAATCCACTCGCCGGACTTCCTGAGGACAACCATCAAACGATCCATCATTGCGTCACCCCAGGATGCCGAGTGGAGGAACCGGATGCGCCTTCGGTCTTTTCACCGGAGGCATTCCTTGAACTCCGCTCTGCTTCACTTCGCCGTACCTCGGCCTGTGCGCGGAAGACCAGGGCGAGAATTTCTGCAACTGCCTGGTACAACTTGGCGGGAATCGAATCGCCTACTTCCACGCTCTTGTAAAGAGCTTGCGCCAAGGGTCTGTTTTCCACCAGCATGATTCCGTTGTCGCGCGCCAGTTGCTTGATCTTCTCTGCCAGCAAGTTTCGTCCTTTAGCCACAACGACAGGCGCGGTCATCTCCGGTAGATAGCGGAGCGCGACCGCATAATGAGTTGGGTTTGTCACGATGACCGTAGCAGTCGCAGCAGCTTGCAACGACTGTTTCTTGCGCATCGCCCTTTGCAATTGCCGAATGCGCGACTTGATTACAGGATTGCCGTCGGTTTCCTTGTATTCCTGGCGCACCTCCTGCTTGGTCATCTTCATGTCGCTATCCATCTTCTTTAGAGTCAGCACATAGTCGACCACAGACCAGACCAGCAGGATGAGGCCTGACTTCCACGTCAAGTCCAAGATCATCGATCCTTCGAAGCTTGCAAACGGTCTCAGGCCGAGGCTGGATGCGTGGGTCATCGTCTCCCAATGTCCGCGTATAGTGTTGATCGTGACCCAGAGAATAGCGCCGAATGGCAGCAGCGATTTCAAAAGATTGCTGAGACCCATTGGTGAAAAAATCTGTCCCAGCTTGCTGGCAGGGTTGAATCGATCAAACTTCAAAGCCAGCGCCCCGGGGGCGAAGTTAAAGCCTCCCTGCGAAAATCCGACAAGCAAAGATCCCATCATCCCCGCCATCAGGATTGGAACAATCCACCGCATCACTTCGACTGCGCTCCAAAAGAGGACCGGCCCATTGCTCTCAATATTGCCCGAGGCTGCCGCGTAGAGCGTATTGCGAAAAAGCGCCGTCCAATGAGTCACGGCAGTCGGCGCCATCAACACAATTACCCCCGCCACAGCTGCGAGTGCAAAGACGCCAGGCAGTTCGCGCGAGCGAGCTACCTGCCCCTCTTCCCGAGCCTTGTCCCGCCGCTTCGGTGTCGCCTGTTCCGTCTTGTTGCCGTCAGCCATATTGTCCTATCGCGTCAGACGCTATCGAGCCAGGTGGAGAAGATGGTCGGTCACAACCATCGAATTGAGAAACAAGCGTTCAAACATGTTGGGCCAGTACTTTAGCGCGGAAATCAAAATCAAGAGCCCCAGCACGCTCTTTACCGCTGGGCCCAATAACATAAGCGGCAGTTGAGGAGATGCTTTGCCTAGCAGACCGAGCGCGATATCGGCGAGCAATGTCGCAGATAAAACCGGTGCTGCAATCTGGATGCCTATGGCGAAAACGCTCGCGCCTGTCTCCAATGCAGCAGACGTGAACGCTCCCCCAAAGTGGCCCGAGGAAGGAGGCAAATAGTCGAAGCTGTGCGCGAGCGCGCGCAATATCCAAAGATGGACATTGAGACGCAAAAAGATCAGCATTGCGATGGTTTGATGAAACGTAGCTACCACCGTTGATTCCACCTGAGTTTGAGGATCGAGAATATTGACCAGCGAGTATCCCATCTGGACGCTCAATATCTGCCCGGCCATCTGGACTCCGTCGAATACGACATTGGTGGCGACGCCAAGCGCGACTCCAATCAGCAATTCGCTGAAAGCCATCATTGGCCACTGGCTGATACTCATCTGCGGTATCTTGGCGGAAAGCATCGGATACAGGAGCGCGGTCAAAGCCATCACCAGCACCGCCTTCACGCGGGCCGGTATCGCGACACTTCCAAAGAAGGGCGCGAAGAGCATGATGCCGGTGAGTCGGACACCTATCGTCAGTAATGCTCCGAAGACCTGAACCAGAGATATGTTCACTACTGCAACACCTTGTGAAAGTCGGTTAGGATGTCGATTGTGTAGCGCGCCAGGTGCCGCCACATCCACGGCATCATCATGAAAAGAGCAGCGCCCGTGGCCAGCAGGCGAGGCACATGCGACAAGGTCTGGTCCTGAAGGGACGTGAGCACCTGCAGAACGTTAACGACAAGGCTTACAGCAACCGCAACCAACAGGATCGGCGCAATCAGAATCACGACCTCCTGCAGCATCAGACGCCCTAACAGGACTACTTCATCCACGCCCATTAGTTGAAACTCCTCATCAACGCGCCGATAAGAAGGTGCCAGCCATCTACCATGAGAAACAGGAGAAGCTTCAGCGGAGTTGAAATGACAACTGGCGGCAACTGCATCATTCCGACAGAAGTGGTGATCGAAGCGACAACCATGTCAACTACCAGGAAGGGCAGAAAGAGAACGGCGCCGATTTGAAATCCTGCTTTCAGCTCAGAAAGGATGTATGCCGGTAGCAGGACGCGGAATGAAACATCGTTGATGTTCGCGGGACGAGGTTCCTTGGCTATATCGAGAAAGAGTGCTACGTCTTTTTCGCGAACATAGTGCGACATGAACTGGCGCATTGGAACTCCTCCGCGCACGATCGCATCGAGGGCGGTGATCTTGCCCTCTTGCAGCGGCACGACCGAATCGCGATAGATAGTCAGGCCAATCGGCTGCATCAGAAAGAACGTCATGATGACAGAAAGGCCAACCAGGGTCTGATTCGATGGCGTAGTTTGCAGACCTAGCGCCTGCCTGAGGAAGTGAAAGACAATCAGGAGTCGTGCGAACGGCGTCATGCAGATGAGAATTGACGGTATGAGCGTAAGGAAGGTAAGCAGGATAACGATGGTCCACTGCGCCGACCCGCCCCCTAACCCCGTAATCCGCAACTCGTTCGGATTAGCAGGCGTTGTGCCCAATTCGATTGGGGCCTCAGCTGATGGCACTCGTGTCAATCGGGGTTGCTGTACTGCAACTCCGGCTCCCGCGCCCGTGGTGTTTTGCCAGGGCGTTGCATTTGCCGGCATCGCCGTGAGGGGCAGCAACAGGCAGAGCATTATTCGGATGAACACTGAACGCTTCACGCCTTTTCCTTTACTCGCTTTGCTGTCGGCTTGATGCTCTGCTTCCTGAATGGCTTCACTGGCTGTTGCACCTCTGCCTGCTTTGCTGCCGGCTTGATGCTCTGCTTCCGCGTTCGCGTCACCGGCCGCTTCTTGGGGACTGTTATCGTTTCCTTCAACAGCTCCTCGAACGAGTCCTTAGTGTTCAGTTGCGCTAACAGCGCCACGCCTGTGGCCCCGCCCCCAATGAGGAACTGAACCCCGTCCACCTGGATCACTGCGACAAAGCGCTTCTCGCCGAGAGACACTGTTGCCACTGTCTGCAGCCTCCTGGAACTGGTTCGACTTGCTTGCCGCGAGCGAATCCAACTCCATGCACTGGATAGCAGCCCTCCAGAGTTCTGAAATGGTTTCAATGAGGCTGTACCAGGAGAGAGCGATAGCGCCCGCTCGGAATTCCGTCCGAAGATGGAGCTGCCTGGGTTTTGAATCTTCATGAGAGGTCCGTCAATCGCACGGCCAGGCGCTCGCCAACGACCTCGAACTCTGTCCATCCGACCAGTTGTCCATTTACCCTCAGAGGCAGGTCACTGCTCTGGTGGTACGCGGTTTCGACAGTTGATCCACTGACGAGGCTCAGCAGGTCTCCAACGGTGAACTTTACAACCGGAAGGTCCAGCGCAAGCGTGCATGGAAGCCATGGCATAAGTTCGCACAGGTCCGGTTCCTGGGGCTTTTCCACCAACTGCGGCCCCTGCACCGGATTCCCATCCATCATCGGCGTCGAAGTGACGATTGCCTTGTTCATTGATTTCTCTTCCCTTACTTCCAAATCCACAATGCAAGTCCGTGCGAACTCTTACTCTTTGAACCCAAAAGACACGGATTGTTGTTCGCATGCCTCGCGAATCAACTCTTCGGTAGGTTTCAATGCAATCGAGAGACCGTTCCTGCAAAAGGGGGCGAGCAATGTGCCTGCGGGATTCAGGGCAAGAGCGCTAAGTAGCCGAGCAATAAGGTGAAACTGGCATTAGAGGCCGCACCGACAATTTGCCGGCGGACGCCGCCTTTAGGAGATCGCAGTGCCTTCGTGAGGTAGATATGAGAGGTGTTCATGGAAATCAGGCCCAGCCGCTCAGCAAATGCGCTGTGCGGCCGGTCCCTAATGCATCGCTAAGAAACCACGAGCCCCGCGGTTTATTGGATCATTGCGAGTGTCGCTTGAGAGATTTGATTGAATGTGGTAATCGACTTGGCATTGGCTGAGTAAGCTTGCTGCGCCACGATCAACTTTGCAAACTCCGAGGCTATATTGACGTTTGATTGCTCAACGGAGCCCCCGACGATGGTGCCGCGACCGCCTGTCCCAGCTAGTCCAACGACAGCCGAACCGGAGGCAGTAGTCGGTTGGTAGTTATTGTTGCCAATGCTGGCCAATCCCTGAACATTTGCAAAGGAGGCTAGGGCAACCTGTCCCAAAGCAAGCGTTTGCCCATTTGAGAATGTGCCTTCGATGGTGCCATTCGGCAGGATGGAGTAATTGGAACCCAGCGTGCCGCTCGCGAAACCATCCGTCGTCTCGGCGCTGGTAGCGCTTGCAGTGGCCGTCTGGGTGATGGTGAAATTGCCGGCCTTTCCAAACGGTCCGGTGAGCGTCAGCGGCGAGGCAGCACCATCGGCCAAGCTCGTAGCGGGAACGGCAGGGATAGCGGGCGGTCCGACGACGGCTGCGCTGCCAGGGCCACCAATGCTAATGGGAACAGGTACTCCGGGTGCTGCGATCGTTCCGCCTACCGCGCCGACGGAATTCAAACTTCCGTCCGTGTTGAAGTTCAGTTGGCCTGACCCAACAACCCAGGTGGTGCCCGTAGCGCCGGTTAGGTCTGCAGATGGCACAGACACGGTGTAGGTCCATGTATTAGCTGCCGTCTTGGTATAAGCAACAGAAACAGTGTGCGCAGAACCTAGCGAGTCGTAAACGCTAACCGGGCTGCTGGTCGTCGTACCGAGAGTTGCGGTGTCGGAATCGAGATTGGCGGTAAACCCAACCATAGTGCTCACATGAGCAGCCATCGTTACGCCACTCCCAATCTGCAGCGTCTGTAAAGTCCCTGAAGTATTTACAACTCCCGCGGTAGCCGGATATCCCATTACCAGTTCTCCGTTCGGTGTGGTGAGTTGTCCTGCACTATTCACGGTAAAATCGCCGGCGCGGGTGTAGTCCGGTAAGCCACTCGCGCTCTGGGTAACGAAGAACCCATTTCCAGAAATGGCCATATTGGACAAAGTGCCCGTCGCGTTCAGATTTCCCTCGGTGAAATTGGAGTCCGTGGAGGACACTGCGACGCCCGAGCCCGTCTGAATCGGGTCGCCGGCGCCGTTCGTAGCGCCCGTGTTCGCAAATATGTCGCTGAAGGTTAAAGTCTGGTCTTTGTAGCCATCGGTATCGATGTTGGCCAGGTTATTGGAAACGGATTGCAGCTGGTCTTGAGCCGCCATGAGTCCAGACAGTGGTGTTGAGAAAGATCCCATTACTTGCCTCCTGAGGCATTGTTATTGGTCCCCGAAAGGCCCATGGTTGCGGCGTTGAGAGATTGGTTGAACGAGGCCGCCACAGCACTGTTATTGCCGGCAGTCAGGGGCATCATCGTATTCGGGTCGAACGGCAGTTGGCTTGTTGCCGCACCGGCCACTGATGGCGACAGCGCGCTGGCGATACCGCTGTTTGCTGCGGCGACTGCGGCAGCATTAGCCGTCGCCCCCGCAGCTTGCGCAACGCTCTTCGCAGTGGCTGCGGGCGTGGTGAGTGTCTGATTGATAGTGATGAGCTGCTCCAACTGGTTCAGCGAGATCATCTGGCCCACCATGGCAGTTGGGTCCACGGGAGCAGTAGGATCCTGATTCTGCAATTCCTGCGACAAAAGACTCAGGAAAGTGGTGCCCAAGCCTCCAGCGCTACTGCTGCTTGAGGTCGAACTGCTTGCGCCTGTTGTGCTTGCGGCGCTGGCTCTGGCGTTCGCAGGCTTTTGGAGTCCATTACTCACTGCCGGAGTGAGTGTATTCAAAATCGATGGCATGGTATAGTTCGCTGAAACACTGTGCATTTTGGTTCCCCCTCAAGTTCGTAGTCTTTCGACCTTACCTAAACTCTGATGTCGAGGCGGGCGTTGAGTCCGCCGTCGTTTGTTGTCACCGCCAACGCAGCAGGTGAAAACTGCCGGTCGGTAAATCCGTTGCGTGAATAGCTTGAAGTCGCGTTTCCCGCTTGCTGCCTGCTCCCGCCAGAATCGCCTGACGCGCCGTCTGAAAAGCTGCCGGACGTTCCTGCCCCCAGCCCTCCTCTAGCCCCGCTCGAATCGATGCGCACGTCCACTGACTGATTGGTTCCCAGCCTGGCCTGAATCTCCGGCAAATGCGCGGCGAGTGTCTTGGCCAATTCTCCGTGATCGAGCGAAATCTGCGCTGAGATCGAGTCGCGAGTCGCCGATGTGCTGATCGAGATATTGCCGAATTCGTTTGACCGCATGCCGACTCGCATCTCAGACTGACCCGCGCTCTGAATCAGCCTGGCTGTATTGATGACCGGCGGAGCTTGTGGGGCCGCGGTCACAGCGGGAGCAGCTCTGTCCGGTGCGATAGCGGCATGACCGGTGGCGCTGGCGAGCGCTGGAGAAGCCTGCACCGGCGAGGCGATGGTCGCGGTCTGCGCGTGCGCGCCGTCAACCACTGCGTGGCTTGCGAAACTTCCCTGAGCCGCCGCCGTTCCCTGTCCCTGCGAGGACGCACTTACTTGACTCTGATCGGCTGATGGTACCGCTTCTTGGCTGCCTGTCTGGAAGTTAGCCTGGTTTGATGCGGACGGTGCATGTTGCTTCAGCCCTGTAGCTTCGCCGGTCGCATCCGCCGATCCAATCTTGCCATTGACTGAGGAAATGGCCGATAGCTTCGTCACCGAGGTTGAGTTCAGACCGGATTGACCCGCCTGACTCGCAGCCAGCGACCCGCCAGCGGACTGGTTCTGCGCGGCAAGCTGATCGGCTGTGGCCACAGGAATGTTGAGGACTGTTGCCGGCATGGTCTGATCAGGCGAGGCCGCCGGAGGAATCGCCCGGCTCGTTGAAACTGAGCTGGTTTCCGGAGCCACACCTTCCTTTGGTGATGCAGACTGTGCGGCATGTGCAGTCAAGACCGGTTCCGCGTTCAAGGGAGTGTTCGAGGCTGCGTTAGAAGCAACATCTGGAATTTCAATGTGAACGGTATTCGCAACCGCGTTGTGAACGGCACTCAGATCTGAAGACTGGCCACTGTTAGCTAAGACACGTGCGGCTGTACTTGGCGCAGAATTTGCGAGTCCGCTTGGAATCACGCCGGCGAATGCCTTCAGAACTGCTTTCAGGAATGAACTCTGCAATCCCTTTGAAACTGCGGTCGAGGCCGCAATGGGAGTCAAGTTCGACGCTGCATTCGAAGAGCTAACTGATGCAACACTCGATACTGCGTTCAGAACCGATTGTGAGAGCGAACTCTGCTCCTCATCAGGCGCTGCGCTTGGTACGGGACTCTGTATTGCGTTCTTCAATGCATTGGATTGGGCATCCGGGGTCGCAATCGGAATTGTGTTCGACGCTGCGTTCAAAGAGGCGTTTGACGTAACGATTGCAACTCCGTTCAACGCTGATTGCGAGAGCGAATTCACCGCTTCTTCAGGCGCTGCGTTCAGCACCGGATTCAGAATTGCGTTCGCCGTTGCACTGGAGCGGGGATCCGGGACGGCGATCGGTATCGTGTTCGACGCTGCGCTCAGCACCGGATTCGCAATTCCGTTCGCCGTTGCGCTGGAGCGGGCATCCGGAACGGCAATCGGTATCGTGTTCGACGCTGCGTTCAAAGAGGCGTTTGATGCAACGCTCGAAACTGCGTTCAAGGCTGATTGCGGGAGCGACTTCGCCGCTCCTTCAAGCGCTGCGTTCAGCACCGGATTCGGGATCATGCTCTGAACTGCGATCGAGGATGCAGTCACTCCTCCATCGGAAACGCTGTTCCCTGTCGTTGATGGGGCCGCTGCAAGAGCCTTGATTCCCTTAATTGAAGAGCCTGATGATATCGGCGCCTTTTGGAAAAGGACGCGACCTGGCTGAGAGTAACTCGACAGATTGCTGGCTGACTCGGCGACACCCAATTGGGCAATGGTTGACGCGGTCCCCGCCGTCGATCCTGCTACAAGATCGCCGATCGGCTGGCCGGTCATAACAGCCGTAGCATCTGAGGACGTAACGGGCGCAGCGAGAGGTACCTCGACTGCGGGAATAGCAGTACTCGTCAATTGCGCCTGCTGTTGCGATACTGACAGCTGAGAAACGATCGGCGATTGAATCGGAGTGCCCTCGGAAACTGCAAGGGACGTCTTCGCATCTTCTGAAGTAGATTTGGGCTGGCGCGTTGCCTTGGGACCGGCGTTGGTCGCGCTGCCGGCTTCGGAATCTGCCTTGGAAGCGGTGAGCAATGAGTCGCTGAATGACACCGAAGATTGATCGGATGTTTGTGCCGTTGCGGCGCAAGTTGTTTCTGGCGCTACAGTGGGCACTTCGAAATTGGTTCTCAGGTTCACGCCGATAAAGTAGCATTTGTCAGGCCAAATCGAACTCCTTCAGGCGAGGTCGCTTCCTTCATTGGAATCAGCGGTATAGGGATCGATAAATCAGGCATCGCAAGGTCTTCTGGGCAAAGCAGGCAAGATTTGCCGGATCATCCTTAGGCAAAGGTTGCCGGGTTGCAATTGATGCAAACGATCCCAAGGCGGCGCGCGCGTTGAATCTCAAGCAACCTATTGGATTGGTCGCACTGGCAAAGGCGAGGGGAACATCGGAGCCTTTGACGGGAACACCGTCAGCAAACTGGATGCACAAGCGTGGAGCCGAATGAAGGTTATTAGTTATAGTTATTGACGACTGAACCAGAGGATGTACGGCGTAGGAGCCGTAGCGGACCGGAGTTTAGCGAGGGCTAGATCCGTCCTCGTCGAGCAATATAGTTATCATCAAGAGTCTTCTGCTCATCGCGAGCCAAATCGGACTCGTACGCAGTGCGCTTCTCTTCGCGCATATCGGTGAGCATTTCGCGATTCCGTCGCGCCTGCTGGTAAACGATAAGTTGTCTGTCTCGTAGCTGCTTGAGTCTCTCTATCTGCGCTTCGAAGACCTCTCTGCTTTCCTTGAGCTGCTTTACCCCCCCGTAGGAGGCATGAACATTGTGTCCGAGAGACCGTTTGAACATTTCTGCTCGACGGGAAGCATCCGAGCCCTCAATCTCGGCTTCAGTACGTGCCAGGCTTTCCTGGGTCTGCGAGATCTCGCACAGTATCGTTTGCAACATGCGCTCTTCGCGTTCTTCAAGAATTCCGCGAACGCGGAGCACTGTAGCGAGTGGAAACTGAAAGGCCATATCAGCTCGGAATCTCAATCAGGGATTTGACGACGGATGGAAAGGCGAATATCTCTTCGGGGCGCTGGTGCAGGAAAGTGTTTAGTTGCGGCAGTACTTCGACTGCCCGGTCAAGTACCGGATCGGCCCCTTTTTGATAGGCTCCTATGCGAATCAAGTCTTCAGAACGTGCGTAGGACGCCAGCAACAGACGAAGAGCCTTGGCCTTCCGCATATGTTCTTCTGAAGTTACGTTCGGCATCAGGCGGCTCAAGCTCTCGAGTATGGAGATTGGTGGATAGTGGTTCCTCATTGCAAGGTTTCTATCGAGAATTACGTGTCCGTCGAGCAATGATCGCACCGTGTCGGCGACCGGATCCTGCTGGTCGTCACCTTCCATCAAAACTGTGTAAAACGCCGTGATGCTGCCACCCTTGAAGCAGCCGGCCCGTTCGACTAACCTGGCGAGCATATTAAGCACTGACGGCGTATAGCCCTTTGCCGTCGGTGGTTCGCCGGCTGATAAACCAATTTCCCGTTGGGCCATCGCGAAGCGTGTCAGGGAGTCGACGACCAGAAGCACATTCTTGCCGTTGTTAGCGAAATACTCTGCAATGGCTGTCGCCGACAAAGCACAACGCAATCGCAAGAGAGGAGATTGATCGGAGGTGGAAACAACTACGACGCATCGCTTTCTTCCTTCATCGCCGATTACTTCCAGGAACTCTCCCACCTCGCGGCCGCGTTCGCCCACAAGAGCCAGCACCGTCATATCGGCACTTGTCCCGCGCGCCATCATACCCAGCAGGGTACTTTTTCCGACACCGCTGCCTCCAAAAATACCAATACGCTGACCGCGTCCGCAGGTCACGAAGGCGTCGAGAGCACGAATGCCGCAGCCGAGCGGCTCCCGGATAGGTACACGATCAAGCGGTTGCGGGGCCGAACCATCCACCCACACCGCCCGTTCACCCCGGTATTCACCCTTCGAGTCAAGCGGTACACCAGTGGCATCAATCACTCGACCTAATAAGTCACTGCCCACTCGAATTGACGGACGGGTTCCCCACGCGACAATCCGATCCCCGAATCGGATTCCTTGCGGATTCTGTACAGCCATAGATAGCATCGTCGATCCGCGAAATCCTACAACTTGGCCGGAATACTTCTTGCCGCTTGCGCTGGTAATCTCGCAAGACTCCCCGATGGAACAAAAAGGGCCTTCGGACTCGATCAGGTTTCCCACCACCTGCAACACTCGTCCTCGCCAACGAAGAGTAGATCCTCGATCCAGGCGGTCGAAAAATGGGGCAAGCGGCTGAGAAAGGTTCACTTGACCGGCGGCCTCTGCGCCAGAAGATCGAAAAATCCCTGCTCAACCTCTTTCAACTGCGCATCGATGCTGAAATCGGCCGACCCTAAATCGGTTTCTAGAATGCAATCGTTGGGGCCCAGATGGGCGTCTTCAACAATTGCAATGGTCGAGCCGTTATCAGGATTTGCAAGGTAACTACGCCATTTCTCTGCAACCACAGGCGAAACGCGCACCGACACGTTCGATCCGTCGTGCAGTTTGTCTACAGCTACACGGACCAATGCCGCAACCAGCAGGGGATCAACCTGTGCCTCGCGATGCAGTATCTTCGTCGCGATGGCAAGTGCCAGATGAACCACCTCCGACTCAACGCGCGAGAAGTAGTCTTTTCTTTCAATCTTGAAAAGTTCCAGAGCCTGCCGAATCTTTGCCGCTTCTCCTTCTGACCTTGCTTCGTATTCCTTCTCGAGCCTCTTCGCAGTCTCAGCCACGGCCTCAGTACGAGCGAGGCTTATCAAGTCGTCTATCTCCTGCGTCGACTTGCCTGGTTCAATCGGCTGGTCACTCACCTGCCCCGCGGAAGACTGAGCCTGCTTTGTTCCCGCTGCATTACTCAAGGGATCCGCGCACGTATCCCGGTACAAGAACGACGCCGCCGGAACGGACAGAGTTTGGTCTAGCGCCTTACTAAACGAGAAATTCTTCATTTGCCTCGCCCTTCAATACGATTTTCCCTTCGGCCTCAAGCTGTCGAGCGATAGCAACAATTTCCGTCTGCGCCTTGATCGCGTCCTTGCTTCGAACGGCGCCCAGCGATTCTACATCCTCCTTGAGCATTTCGACGGCTCTTGACGACATTGTGCGGAAAAAGTGGTTTTTCAACTCTTCGTTGGTTCCCTTCAAGGCCATCGCCAGCGTCCGCTTGTCAATCGCGCCCGTCAACTCGCGAATGTGTGTTTCGCCAACCTGAATGAAGTCCTCAAAGGTGAACATCAGATCGCGGATACTAATTGCCAAAGTCGGTTCCACATTCTCAATGCTCGCGAGAATTTCCTGTGCGACAGTCGAATCGATGCAATTCATAATGTCTGCCGCGCTTTGGAAGCCTGAATAGGCCCGTTTGCCTTGTTCCCCAACCGAATCGAGACGCTGGCTAAGCACAAACGAGACTTTCTCCGCCATCTCTGGCGAGAATCGCCGCAGGTTCGCAAGTCTCTTAACCGCTTCGGCGCGAATCTCGACTGGAAGACTCATCAACAGGGCAGACGCCTGGCGATCCCCGAGTTGACCAAGGATAAGAGCAATCGTCTGTGGATGCTCGGCTTCAAGAAATCTTGCGAGCTTCTGAGGATCGGCCCGCTGCAACGCTTCCACAGGTTTGAGATCTCGCGCCTTGGTCAGCCGCAGCAAGATTCCTTCTGCCTCACTCTCCCCAAAAGCCTTGATCAGCAGGCGCCTGGCGAGATCATACCCCCCTTGGGCAAGGTAATCCTGCGCCTGCGTCATCCGCTGGTACTCTTCAATGACCTGAATCGACAATTCCACCGGTATTGTCCCTAGATTCGCGACTTCGTCGGCAACATGCTGCAAGTCTATCGGGTCCAGATCGCGGAATACTGTTGCCGCAGATTCTTCGCCAAGAATCGTCAGAAGGATTGCGGCTTTGCGGACGCCGCTCAGTTTTTGCGTTTCAGCTGGCATAGTTACTGAGTCCCTTCTTGTAGCCACGCGCGCACAGCGGTTGTGCTGCTCACAGGCTCAGCCTTGACAGACTCGGCGAGTTGCTTCTTCAGGACGCCGTTGCGATGAGCAAGGATGGCCGCCGCATCAGGCGCACTGATCTCCGGCTCAGTCTCAACTGGGACTCGGTTTGCTGCTGGCAGCGGAATCGGAGTTGCAAGCGCGCGCTTCTGAATGGGCCTGATCATCAGCAGGTAGACAAGAACGAAGAGGGCCAGCAGCGCCGCATAGCGAATTACAGACGAATAGTCAGTTAGACCCTTCCGTACTTTGTCGATAACCGTTGCGGGTGGAAGATCTTCCGCATCGGCACGGTCAAAGCTGAGGTTCTGTACACTCATTACATCGCCGCGAGCGCTGTTGAATCCGATCGCCGCCTGTGCGATTTGGCTGATGAGCTGTAGTTCCTCGGGTTGTCTCTTTTGGTGAACCTGGACCCACTTGCCGTTTACCTGTTTGCGTTCGATTGCGTCGTCCACCACGACCGCGGCCGTAATGCGGCGAATGCTCCCTGCCGGTTCAATAACATGACGCGTCGTTCTGTTCACACCGTAGGTATTGTTGTCTGTCTTTGATGACTGGACCTGCTCCTTCGCGGCAGCGGTGGGCGGCGTAGACACTTTGGGTTTGGGCACATTGCTCGATGTTCCGGGCACGCCACCGGCGGCTGTACCCGAGTTGTTACTTTCCTCAGAATGCTGCATGGTCAAAGTGGCGCTGACGGCAGGATCGTATTTCTCTTCGCTTTCTTCACTGCTATCGGTTTCATACTCCACGTTTACCGAAGCGTGGATACGATCGGCTCCTACGACGGGCGCCAGGGTCGCGATCAGCCGCCGTGTCAAATCCTGCTCAACCCCATCGTTAGGGTCGGAGGAACTGCCATTTTGCCCGAGCGCCTGATTCGAATCAGCATCAACAATTACCACGTCCGCCGGCTTGAGTTCATCGACTGCTCCCGCGACCAGCCGTGAGATCGCCGAGGCGTCCTCTCTCGAAAGGCTTCCGCGCCGTAGCCGCAGGGTGACCGACGCCTTTGCGCCGCGCTCTCGGTCTATAAAGACCGAGTCGGTCGCCATCACAAGGTGCACCCTTGCGCTCTTGACGCTACTCATGGTCTGGATTGTTCGTTCAAGCTCGCCTTCCATCGCGCGCTGGTAGTTCACCTTTTCATCGAATTCCGTTTGCCCCCATGAGACCTTGTCGAATATCTCAAAGCCAATGCGCCCGCTATGCGGCGAATCGTGCGACGCAACTTCGAGTCGGGCCGCGTCGACCTGATCGGCGGGAACGCTGATGGACGTGCCATCAGGGCTTAAAAGGTAGGGAATCTTTTTCGCTGTCAATTGTGTCGCGATCGCCTGCGCATCAGCTGGTTCCATTCCTGTCATCAAGGGCTTGTAGGTTGGCGTCGCAATCAACTTCACGAAGAAGAGCGCCACTGCCAGAGTGGCGGCCAGACCTACCCCGAGATAGATTCGCTGCTGAGGACGAAGGCCAGCCCAGAACTGCTTCATATGATCCATCGCCGGGCTTGCGCTCGCTGCCTGCTTCGAAGCCACCATCTGGTTGTTTCCCGCCATTGGTCCTCAATCTCCCCAAATTCGTAAAGCCGCGCAACCGGAGTTGCATTTCTCAAGACGCCTACCCGAATGTGTATTCTCGGAAGCGCATCGTTTAGAACTGCATCTTCTCAATATCCTGGTAAGCGCTGACAATCTTGTTGCGAACCTGCATCATAAGTTGAAAGGCAACATCGGCCTTCTCAACTGCGATCATCACTGTGCTCATATCCGCGTTGCCGCCCTTCAGCAAGCTGCCAATCTGCTGTTCGGCGCCGCCGTTCAACTGGTTGACCTGGTGAAGAGCGCCCGATAAAACGTCGCTGAAGCTTCCGCCTGTGTCTGCGGGCGAAATGGGCGACAACTTTGGTAGAGCGCTAATGTTGCCAATTGCACCGAGACCTGAAACTGGATTGCTCATCTTGATCTCTTTCGCCTAGCTCTTGAGGATTTCGATCGTTTGCTGGATCATCTGCTTGGCCGCTGCCACTGCCGATGCATTCAGTTGATAGGCGCGCACAGAGCCCATCAGGTCCACCATTTCCATCGCCGGGTTAATCGCCGGATAAGCAACGTAGCCATCCTTGTTCGCATCCGGATGTCCCGGCTCATAACGCATGACTGGAGGTGTTGGATCGTCAACGACTTCGGAGATTTTCACGCCTCCAGGAACCTCCCCGCTGGGACTTTCCGAGTTGGCCAGCGAGAGCCGGAATGATGAAGCTCCAGACGACTGGAAGATGACCTCCCTGCGCGTAAACGGTCCGCCTGCCTCAGTACGCGTCGTCTCGGCGTTGGCCATGTTTGCGGCGACAATCTCAGAGCGTTGCCGTTCTGCCGCCAACGCGGATCCGCTGATCTGTAACGAGTCGAAAAGATTCATGGCTAATTTCCTCCGCCGCTGATGGCGCTGAGTATTTGGTGAAATTGGTGTTTGATGAGCTGGATGCCAATCTGGTATTGCAGTTGCGTCTCGGACATCAAGAGCCCTTCGCGGTCAAGGCTCACGTTGTTGCCGTCTGGGCGCTCCAAAAGGCCGGAAACTTCCCGAACGACAGGATTGATTTGCGCGGTTTGGGTACCGTCCTCGGATTGACTCAAAACCCCGCTCATGGCCCTACTCAGCTCGCTATTAAAGTCAATGTCGCGCGTGTGGTAGCCAGGAGTGTCGACGTTGGCCATGTTGGCCGAAATCGCCTCCTCGCGCTTCGTTGTCAAACTGAGATAGCTCTCCAGCGTAGAAAGCAGTGGTGTGGTTTGCGTCATGCGTATCTCCTTGGAGGCAGTCCATACTCCCTGATTTTGTTTCGCATTGTTCGAAGACTGATTCCCAGCATCACCGCCGCATGGGTCCGGTTCCCGTGCGCCAAGGCCAGCGTATTTTCGAGGTGCACCCTTTCGAGCACAGAGATCGGTGTCCCGGCGGCCGGCATCGCAAAAGGCACGGACTGCGTTCTTCCCAATGGCTGAAACTCTTTGTCGAAGCACGACGCGTCGATTGTGGAGCCCTGGTGCAGGGAGAGCACACGGCGCATAAAATTCGCGAGTTCCCGAACGTTGCCCGGCCAGTCGTAACCCTGTAGCTTCTCAACAAAGCTCGGCTCAAGCTGCGGAACAACATTGTCCGTTTCAACTGCAAATCTCTCCGCGAAGTACTCTGCCAGCGCTGGGATGTCCTCCGACCGCTCGCGAAGACTGGGAAGTGAAAGGGGAATCACGTTCAGCCGATAGTAGAGATCGCTGCGGAAGCGTCCCTGCTCCACCATTGTGCCGAGGGATGCGTTGGTCGTGGCAATCACGCGAATGTCGACATGAATGGACCGCGTCTCGCCGAGCCTTTCAAACTCGCGCTCTTGAAGGACTCGCAGAAGTTTGGGTTGCAGATTCAGTGGCATCTCGCCAATTTCGTCGAGGAGCAGCGTGCCGCCATCCGCCAGTTCGAACTTCCCCGCTTTGGCGGAAGTGGCGCCCGTGAAAGCGCCTTTGGCATGGCCGAATAATTCGCTCTCGATCAGGTGCTCCGGTACGGCCGCGCAGTTCACGGCAATAAATGGTTTGCGGCTTCGGTCACTGGTTTCATGAATATACTTCGCCAGCAGTTCCTTGCCAGTTCCACTTTCCGCTTCGATCAATACATCTGCATCGGTACTTGCCGCGGCGCGAGCACGCTGTAACGCTTGAAGAAGTGATGGAGAGCGGCCGACGATTCCCGCAGTGACTATTCTCGCGTTCGCGCTATCATCTTGAAGGCTTTCGCTGGCAGTCTTCTCGGCAATCCGCTGCATGACGCGCGCAGCCGCCGCCTGTAGTTGTTCAAACGAAACTGGCTTCGTCAGATAGTCGAATGCGCCATCGCGCATCGACTGCACCGCCTCGGGCACGCTTCCATAAGCGGTCAGCAGAATTACCGCTGTGGTTGGCGAGCTTTTTAGAACCGAGCACATTACCTCAAAGCCGTCCCCATCCCGCATGCGGATGTCGCTGACCACCAGATCGAAACTTGAGAGGCTGACGGCCCGCGCTGCATCACGAACGCCGCTGGCTGTTTCAACACGCCAGCCGTGACGGAGAAAATTTGCCTGCAATGCCGTGCGCATTCCGGGTTCGTCGTCGACTACCAGGACGGAGGAGTTCCCGTCGTTTGAGCAAGTACTGTTCATTTCGTCACCAACTCTGCTTGAACTACGGGGAAATATAGAGTGAATCGAGCGCCGGAATGAGTGCCGTTCGAGGCCGAAATCCGGCCTCCATGCTGTTTCATGATCCGCTCGCAAACTGCGAGGCCCAGCCCGGAGGTATCGCCGGTTCCGCTGAAGCCTGGCTCGAAGACGCGCGCAATCTGGTCAGGCCGAATACCACATCCTGTGTCGGCAAACTCAGCGCTGACGTATTCGGTTTGCTCATCGCGATTCTCGCCTTTTGCGGCACTCTGCTTGCGCCCGAGCGACACCGTCACGATACCGCCCGCTTGCGTATGGCGAATGGCGTTCGAAACGAGATTTAAGACCACCTGCTGGAGTGCGCTCTCATTGCCCATCACCAGGGTTGTGTCGTGATCGGCCGACCAGTTCAATGCAACCGTTGCCTGATCTGCCAAGGGCTGAACAAATCGAAGCGCCTTGCCGATCAACGTAGACAGTGGAAGGGGAACAAGCTTCAACGAACCTGCACCATGAAAACATAGAACGTTGTTCACCGTTCCAGAGAGCGAACGTATCCCGGCGCGCAGATTAGAGATCCACTCTCCGCGGCGGTCGTCGTCCTTTTCTATCAACTCGGCAAACAGTTCCAAACTCGCTAACGGGTTTCTAATTTCATGGGCGAGAATTGTCGTTATTTCTGCCAGGGCCATCGCCTTGCGTCCAGCTTCGCGTTCCTTTTCAGAGCGCTTCTGCGCCGTTATGTCGCGCAGAATCAAGATCGTCTGGTCAGGCGCCCCTGCATGGACGGATTGATGGAACAGCCGGCGATTGCTAACCTCAAGCCAGCGCAATCCTGATGGGCCTTGAACACAGAACTCCTGTTGCGTGTCGGTGATTGACTTGCTCTCGTATGATGCCTCGAGATTGACACCACTGCTGGCGGAAATCTGCCGCAAGGTTGTTTTGCATCCTTCGCCGAAGTGGGTCCCATCAAGTCCAAGCAGACGTTTGCTCTCTGGATTGATCATCGAGATATCCCCGTCGCGATCGAGAACCAGCACACCGCAAGGCATCGAATCCACAATTTGCTGCAGCGCCAGCCGCATGCGCTCGTTATCTGCCAGACTGGTGTTCAGTGCCGCATTCCGCTCGGACAACTCCAGGCCCAACTCTGACACTTCTCCTTGCAGGGCGCGATAGGAGTTCTCAAGTCGCGCTGCTGCCGCGATGAATTCTGAGAATTCACCGGCGAGAAGAACGGCGTTGCTCGCATCAATCTTAGATTGGTCTCCCGGGCTTCTCTGCCAATGGCAGTTCTCATCGATTTGCGAATCAATGATTTGCGCAAGGACCCGGCCATTGCTCTCGTTATCGGCGAGCAATGCATTTATTGGCGCGGGATGAGAACTAGGCAGCATCTGCCTATTCACTAAGCACGGCGAGGGCCACTTGGTTCTCAAATGGGAAGCAGGGGCTCTGACCTTGGCACACCAATATGTTGCGAAATGGTTCTAAATAGCAGCGAAGCTCAACGGTTACTGCTAGATAAGAATGTGCCGGGGCAGGATCTCGCGCTCAGTTCCGACAATTATGCTGGCCCGCTCAAGAACATTTCGCAGTTCGCGGACGTTTCCGGGCCAGTCGTGCCGGCGCAGCGCCTCAAGCGCTTGTGCGCTCAGGCCTACCCCAGGGCAGAACTTCGCCAAAAATGCCTCGGCGAGTTTCTGGAGGTCTTCGAGGCGCTCGCGCAGGGGCGGCAGCTTAATTGGAAAAACCGCTAGGCGATAATAGAGATCTTCGCGAAACAGGTGCTGCTTGACTAGGTTCTGCAGATCGGCGTTTGTCGCCGCTACCACGCGAACATCCACCTTCAGGTTGTCATTGCCGCCTATTCTCTGCACTTCGCCCTGTTCAAGAAAGCGCAGCATTTTGCTTTGCAGAGACAGCGGCATATCACCAATCTCGTCAAGGAATAGCGTCCCCATATGTGCCGCATGGATTCGGCCAATACGCGATTGCACAGCACCGGTGAATGAACCCTTCACATAGCCGAACAGTTCGGCTTCAAGCAGAGGCTCAGGGATGGCTGCGCAATTGATCACGACAAGCGGCTGCGTCTGGCGCAAGCTTATGAGATGGATAGCCTGCGCAATCAGATCTTTACCAGTGCCGCTCTCCCCGCTCACGAGAACCGTGGTATCTCGGCGAGCGACCATGTGGGTCAGTTCATAAACGCGCCGCATCGGCTCCGAATCCCCGATCATGCCTCGAATGCTAACCCGCCCCTCATCTCCCGCCCGCATTCGGTGCAACTGCAATGGTGTGAACTGAGCGGACCGGCTGTTGCCACCACTATAGAGCATCTCCGTCAATTCAGCCGACAACGGCGTGGGCGATGAAGTGCCAAGAATCAGCTGCCCGGTATGCGAATTCACTGAAAGAACTTGAACATTGGGAAACTGTTCACGCACCATCGCGCTGAATTCACTGGGCTCAAGGTCAGGAAGCAGCGGATCGAGCAGCAAAATCTCACTGGCACTCTCGTGCAGGCACTCAAACGCTTCGGCGCCGCTTCCCGCCTCGGTCAAATTCCAGCGGGCCTGATGAAGCTTCTCTTGCAGTTCTCTGCGAAGTCTGCTGTTGGGACTAACGAGCAACACATTGACTATGTTCATCTCGTTCTTGCGAAACTTCGGGGTAGGAGTGGTGCTCATCAATTCACCTTGCGCCACTGGGGCGGATTCAATCGTGTTCTATTCGCTCCAAATGGCAGGCGCCGTCAGTGGGAGTCGATAATCGGAGCACTCGGCAGTTCAATCTGCACGTAGAATGGTTCCGGGCTCCAGGAGAATTTGGCCCGCTGGCTCCGGATGTTCGCCTCAGCGAGCGCCAGGCCCAATCTTGCCTCTGCGTCTATTGACTCGGAATGGGAGTTGAAATTTCTCACGACTATTTGAACCGCATTAGCAGTTGGGCAGGTGACGATAACTTCAACAGTGTCAGGCGCCCGTGATACCCCGTGAGCGATCAGTAACACGCTCGACAATGCCTGAAGAGTACTCGCGCGATCGATGAAAACAGGCTGACAAGTATCAGGAACAATCGACTTGAGTGGCATCCCGTCTTCCTCGTACAAGAGCTTGACTCCGTCGACAACATACGCAAGAAGAGGCAGAATTGGCGTAGACGACAATTGAGGCTTGGTGTTCTCGGCGCGGACCAGCTCCCGAAGATAGCTGAAGAGCTTACAAACCCGTTCAACCTCCACCGCGGAGATTGCCGTTAGTTCCCTGAGTTCCTCCGCACTCATGCGATCTGTATCGGGGTTGCTCAGGCTGGCCCGGAGAATCGTAAGGGGCTGGGCGACAGCATGTAAGCCCAGGGATAAATTCGAGCAGAGGATTTCCGATGCGGATCTCACAGCCGACGAGCTACCGCATTCGCGCTCGCTAATCATTATTCAGCACGTATCCAACGCCACGGACCGTACGAATCAATTTGACTTCTCCCGGAAGGTCAACCTTATCGCGCAGGTACTTCATGTAAACGTCCACGATGTTGGTGGTGGAATCGCACGGAATGTTCCACACTTCTTCCATGAGTGTCTTGCGTGATATCGCCTTGCCGACATTGTTCATCAGGTATTCGAGAAGGGCGAACTCACGCATAGTGAGGTCGATTCGCCTGGCCCCGCGCATCACCCAGTGTTCCTCGCGGTTGATGGTCAAATTGTCAAACTTCGCTGAACTCGTCGATGGAGTGGAATTGCGCCGAAGCAAACACCGGACTCGCGCCAGCAATTCGAGGAAGGAAAAAGGCTTGATCAGGTAATCGTCGGCTCCTTTTTCGAGCGCCGACACCAAGTCCTCTGTGCGATTCCTCGCCGTTAACACTAGTATTGGGAGTTTGGGCTGGTTCAAACGAACCTGTCCCATGACTGCGATTCCATCCATCTCGGGCATGTTTAGATCGAGAATCACGAGATCGAAAGTCGACTCCCGAAGTACGTCACAACCTGTCCGCCCATCGTGACGTACTTCTACAGAGAAGTGTCTGCGCTTGAGTTCGCGAATGAGGAACTTACCGAGAGGAATATCATCATCAACTACTAGGATTCTTGATGCAGTCAGTATCTTGTCTCTTACAATCAGAGGTTTTTCCAGAGACTTGTCGCCGACAGGCGCCATCGGAGGCCACTCCGAACGCACATCATCTGCGGGCAAATCCGCTGGCACGAGTGGCGAACCCATTCATTAGCCCCCAAAAAAGAACACAAATATGCTTTCCGTAAGGTAGGTAATAAGTCCTGTCAAGGGAAGAGCAAAAGTAAACCGCAGAGTGCCGCGTCAGCGGTGTTCTGCGGTCTTTCTTTTCTCAGGCGCTCACGTAAATTATATCATTAGGATCACATTAGCAATAGTTATGAGAGTACAACGGGTCTAAGTACTGAACGCAATGGACTTAACACGGAAAGTGCAAGATTGAACAACAAGCATGGGCCATATTCGGACTCCTGATGACGGCATTCCCTAATAATACTGAAAATCTGCCGACTTATTGCCGATATATATGGAGACCTGTGTTGCCGGCATGTTCGTCCTGCCTCCAGTACCGAAGGGAACCTCAAAGAATGAGCGACTTAGAGAGTGTCCGGAAATTTGAGTTCCGGCCTTGCCGCATGAAAGCGGGCTTTGACGTCACCTTCCTAGCGGGAGGAGAGACGGTGCGTGGGATATGCAGGGACGTCAGCGGTACCGGTGTTCGCGCCGAGTTCGATGGCCTGGTGGCCATTGGATGCTCTGGGGACCTCATTCTCCGCCATCCATCGGGCGTGCTCAATCTGGAAGCGCAAGTTGCTTACATCGAGAAAAATCAGGTTGGGCTGGTCTTTCTTTTCAGAACACCCTCTGAATGCGCATTGGTTGCCCGGCTTATCTCCGCAATCGCAAATGACGATGTCATCCCCTGGTCGAAGTAGGGATTGTGGTCCCCTGGTCCCTTGCGCATATCCCCAAAGTGACATATCTACCTTTGCCTTTGTTCGACGAGACATCGCTTCCCTGCCTTGGGCACCATTGCAGTCGGCAGTTGCTCCTCGCCAACTGGCATGGAGCGGCATTGGTCATTTGATTGCCGGCACAGAGCCTTTGCTGACAGCCACAGGCTGCTGAATGGGATTGATCAGGTATTGGATAATCACCGTGATCCTTCGATTTGAGGCATCCTCCGGCTGGGAGGGCTTGCGCAGCTTTCGATCGGCATAGCCGCGCACTTGCGCGACCTGGCTTGGTCTAACGCCGTTACTCTCCATCATGCGTCTGGCCGTATTCGCGCGGTCTGACGATAGCTCCCAGTTGCCGTATGCCGACGCACCCGAGTATGGCTTAGAATCGGTATGACCTTCAATTGATAGTGTATTCGGCAACTTGCCTACTTCAGGAGATAGGATGGTCAACACGCCCCTTAGCAAGGGAGTTGGCTCTGCGCTTCCGGTCTCGAAAAAAGTTCCATGCGGATCTTCCATCAACTCGATCTGCAGACCTTCGGGAGTGACTGTCATCTCTATTAACTTCTTGAGCTTGTCGAAGTCCTTCATCTTCTCCATTGACTTCATCAGGTCGTTCTTCAACTTTGCCATGTCTTCTTTCTTGACGGCTCCCGCATCACCGGACCCATTCAGTCGCGTTCCCTTCTTTTGGGCTACGCCATAGGGGTCTCGAAAGTACCCCCCGACAGCCTCCTGTACGGGCTTGCTGGAGTTCATCAGCCATAACACGATAAACAGTGACATCAATGCAGTAACAAAGTCGGCATAAGCCACCTTCCAGGCCCCGCCATGGTGACCAGCATGGCCGCCTGACTTCTTGATGATGATGATTTGATCGTCGCTTCCCATGGTTTCACTTACCTACGCGGCTTCAGATACAGCCGCAGGCGCAGGCTCCCCAGCTTTCTCTCTGCATTTCTTCTCAACTTCGATAAAGCTCGGACGGCAGTGCTCGGGAATTGCGCGGCGGCCCATTTCAACCGCCATAATGGGAGCTGTGCCTTTGATAGAGGCGAGCATCAGTACACGGAGCACATGGTAGTAGCTGTGTTCTTCGTCTACGATCTTCAACATAAAAGAGGCCAGGGGCCCGACCAATCCATAGCAGAGCAGAATTCCCAGGAAGGTGCCCACCAGGGCAGCAGCAACGTGGGCCCCAATTTCCTCCGGGGGTCCACCGAGCGAACCCATGGTCACCACCACACCAAGAACCGCGGCGACGATTCCTAATCCCGGCAACGCATCCGCCATCGTCGTCAACGCCTGATTCGGCTGGTTCGCCGAGTGGTGATGAACTTCCATATCAAGCTCCATCATCTGGTCAATGTCAAATGCGCTCACTCCGCCGGTGATTGCCATGCGCATCGTGTCACAAACGAAATTTCGAGCATGATGATCCGCAAGGAACACCGGGTACCTGGAGAAAATCGGGCTCTTTTCCGGTTCTTCAATATCGCCTTCAATGGCAATCGCGCCTTCTTTGCGAGACCTGGCCAGAAGATCGAACATCATTTTCAACGTGTCCAAATACCTCTTCTTGGGAAATGGAGATCCTTTGAGTACGCCCATCAGCCCAGAGATAATCTTCTTCAGGATGTGAATCGGATTGGCCGTTAACACGGTACCGATCGCCGCTCCGAGGATGATAAGTAGTTCGGCTGGCTGGAGCAGGACGCCAATTTTGCCCTTTTCCATCAAATAGCCCACGACAACACAGGCGAATACAAGAACAATTCCAATGATCGAAGTCATTCCCGATTTCACCCCCGTCTGATCGACACCTTCCGCCAAGCCAAAGAGGCTATGAAGCAGCGGAGCAGTCTGCTATGAGCAACAAACTTGCTCTCCTTCTATCGGCAGAACCGAATACCGCGTCCAACAGAAGTCTCGGAAGCTCACTTTATGCCAGAAGTTGGGCGTAGCAACCGACACAACTGGCGATCTTCCACCTGATTCGAGAGGGATTGCAGGAACGGCGCGCAGCATCACCGCCGGCGCGGATCGATTGCGTCAACGATTCGGGAGAGTAGGCTGAAGCGGGCAAGGTTGGAATGCCGCCGTCCTTGAAGAGCGGAGTCCGAAAGGAAGGCTAGATGTCTGAATCCAGAAGTTCGCGTACTTTCCTTAACAAGTCCTCTCGCGTATAGGGCTTCTCGAGAAAGCCGCAGTTGCGATCACTAGTCACGCAATCCTGTCCTGATATGTTCGACTTGAATGTCGAGCCGTCGTTGTACCCCGAGGTATATAGCACCTTTGTCCCAGGCCTGAGCGCGGTGATCTGTTCAGCAAGAGCAGGGCCGCTCAATCCGGGCATGACGACATCCGTGAGCAAAAGTGGCATGGGCCCTTGGTGCTCCGTAGCGATGCGAAGGGCCTCGACTGGATCGCCTGAATCGAGTACTTTGTATCCGCAGTTTTCCAGAAGACGCTTCGTAAGTCCCCTTAGAGAATCCGCATCGTCAACCAGGAGGATTGTCTCCGACCCGGGATACTGGGACTTCGCCTTCGCAGGCTGCGCGGCGGCCATTGCTTCGTCGCTTCGTGGAAAATAGACCTTGAACGTTGCTCCCTCGCCTGGCTCACTGTAAACCGCAATCGATCCTCCACTTTGCGCCACAATACCGAAAACAGTGGACAAGCCCAGTCCAGTTCCGTGGCCTGGAGCCTTCGTGCTGAAGAAAGGCTCGAAGATATGCGATTGGGTTTCCATATCCATTCCGATCCCGGTATCGCTCACGGTCAGAAGTACATATCGACCGGCCTCTATCGATGGGTGTAGCTGCACAAAGGCTTCATCGATCTCAACGTTTGAGGTCCGAAGGATGATCTTGCCGCCTTCCGGCATGGCGTCGCGCGCGTTGATTGCCAGGTTCATCAACACCAGCTCAACCTGACTCGGGTCAGCGATAATTCTTCCCAGGCCGTTACCAAGAATGCTTACTACGTCAACCTCCTCGCTGATCAGCCGTCTCAGCATCTTCTCCGTACGCCGCACAGTCACGTTCAGATCCATGACAACCGGCTTCAGCACTTGCCGATGACTGAATTCGAGCAAACGCTGGGTCAGGTTCTTGGCGGATGTTCCTGCGTTATGGATTTCGAGGATCATCTCGCGAGCTGCTTCCGGCAAGTCAATCTCCTCGTCAAGAAGCTCGCAATACCCCAGGATCACACCGAGAAGGTTATTGAAATCATGGGCCACGCCCCCTGCAAGCTGGCCAACTGCCTCCATCTTCTGGATCTGTCTGAGTCGCTGCTCCGACAACTCCGCATCTTTCCGTTGTCGAATATCGCGAATGTTGCACTGGATGACTTGGTCTCCATTCACGCGATAAACGTTGCTCACGACCTCCACGCTGATGCTTAGGCCGTCCTTTGTCAGAAGCGGAAGATTCTCATATCGGACAAACCGTTTGGCCGTTAGTTCGAGAAACGCCGCCTTGGACGCCTCGACATCCTCGGGAGCGCCGATTTCCCAAAGCGTCTTTCCGAGCAGCTCGGCATGGGAATAACCTAATAGTTTCACCAAGAATGGGTTTACATCAGTGATCGCTCCGGTGTGCATATTGAGAAGTAGTATTCCATCGTGCGCGGCCTCAAAAAGACGGCGATATCTGACTTCAGAGTCCCTTATTCCCTCTGCCGAGGATATGTGTTGGTTTGTGTTGCCCTCCGCACTGACAGGCACTTTCAAAGATGACGACTTTGGCGCAGTCTTTCTATCAGAATTCGTGCGGCCCAAATCTTCTGTCTGGGGCGTCTGGTGTTTCAATGCGGTATCGCGGTTCGGCTCTTGCACAATTCTCCTCGATTGGAGAGGTCGTTCAGTTGCGCCGCTCCATTCCGCCAATTACGACCGGCAGAATCTCCTAACGGCTGGCGCCGTCGATGGTCCTCGAAGCCAACCAAATGGGTACTTCGTCCCGATTGGGAAGCTTATCCCTTTATATGTTGCGCATTTGCGCGTGGAATAGCTGAGCAGTTTTGGCCGGTGAACCTTCACTGAATGGAGCTCTCTCGCCACATACCAACTTTGCCTGCGTAACTACTCACCACCATGGCCTAAGTTCCACGCTATAAGGTTGGTTCAGATGATTTCTTTACGTTGGGCAAAGCGCTTCACAATGTTATCTATCAGTTCGTTAACCAGGTCCTCAAGCTGCCTTCGTACTTTCTTATTTAACAGAGGGAACTCGAAACCTATTCTGGTATCCGATCGAATTTCTTTTACCTGGCCCCGCACACGAAAGGGCAAACTATTGATTTGAAAGGTCAGCTCGACCATTGTGTCTTGTGGGAGGCTCTGCGGCTCCTGCAGTACCATCATGCACCCTCCCGCACTCAGATTCACGATCTTGGCGGGGTAGAACGCCTCACCTGCCTGAAGTTGGATTCCTGCACCGCCTTTGCATAAAATACGAGTTTGGCGGCGCTTTTCCTGGGCGTCTCTCGATAAGCCCTTTATCAGAGAATCCTCGATCAGTTGTGTGATCAGAACCTCAATGCGTCCCCGAACTCTGTCGCTCAGCAGAGGGAATTGAAATCCAATCTGACGGTCCGATCGAATCGCTCGAACCTGCCCCCATACTCTAAATTTCAGATCGTCAATTTTAAGAGTTAGTTCCACAATTGTGTCTTGCGAGAGGCGTTGCGGCTTGTTAAATACAACCAGGCATCCTTCCGCACTCAGATTCACGATTCTGCCATGACAAGGAATCTCGTCGGCGTGCAATTGGACGTCAACAGTACCCGCGCATTCAAAACGGGGGTTTCGTCGTCGCTCCTCTGCCATTGTCCGCTACCTCATCAGATGCATGTTTCGTTGCGAGTTCGGCAAATGCAATTCGAGTCGGTTGCCATGCTGGACATCACGCCGCCGCAGAACGCAGCGTCCGTCTTCCCCGGACGCCAGCTTTCGGATGTCGAATATTTCTCGAAATCTGATCTTGGCGTAGGTACTATCGGCATATCGGTGCGCGCTTTGCACCAATTTTGCATTGGCCACGCAAGGCTTCTCATTCTGCTGCAAATTCACGGCATTTATGTCGCATAACTTATTGATTCTAAATATCTACATGACAAGCCGGCTCATCGTGATGGAGCAGGAAAGATTCATGCAAACCACAGTCGCTGGCAGTGTGCCTCCGTTATCGCATTGCGAGCGGGAGCGGCGTTTCGCGCACAAGAAAGAGCGGGACAGGCCAATAGCCCGTCCCGCTCCGGTTGTTGCCGCCAAGCTCCATCAGGCCGGCCAGTTATGCGTAAATGCCGCGCTGGCGGATGGTGATAGCCACCCTATCAATGGCCAGCATATAGGCAGCAATGCGGTTGTTGACGTTGTGGGCCTCGGCATAGCGGACCACATCCTCGAAGCTGTCGCGCAGGATGGTCTCCAGTTGCTCGTTGACGATGGCTTCTTTCCAGAAATATCCTTGGCGATCCTGCACCCACTCAAAATAACTGGCTGTCACGCCGCCGGCGTTGGCCAATATATCGGGCATGATGAAGATGCCCTTCTCGGCAAGGATGTCATCGGCCACTGCGGTGGTGGGGCCGTTGGCGCCCTCGACGACTACCTTTGCCTTGATTTGGCCGGCGTTGCGGCTGGTGATCACGTTCTCCCGGGCTGCGGGAATGAGAATATCGCATTCAGAAATCAGCAGTTCATCGCTGGGCATGGCCTCCGCTCCGCCGAAGCCCAATAGCGTGTTATTGCGCCGCTTGTATTCCAGCAACTGGTGAATGTCGATGCCCTTGGGGTTCGACAAACCACCGTCGAATTCGGCGATGCCCACGATCTTGTAGCCGCGCTCCATTAGCAGACGAGCGGCATTGGAGCCCACGTTGCCGAAGCCCTGGATGACCACGCGGCAGCCGTCGATATTCATCTTCATGTAGCGCATGCTCTCGTCGCAGATCACCTGCACGCCGCGCCCCGTGGCCTCAGTCCTGCCGCGCGAGCCGCCGATGTTCAAGGGCTTGCCGGTGACCACGCTGGTGACCGTGTGTCCCTGGTGCATCGAGTAGGTGTCCATGATCCAGGCCATGGTCTGCTCGTTGGTGTTCATATCGGGCGCTGGAACGTCCTTTTCCGGCCCAATGAAGTCGATAATCTCCGAGGTGTACCGGCGGGTCAGCCGCTCCAGTTCCCCACGGCTCATATTCTTGGGGTCGCAGACAACCCCGCCCTTGGCGCCGCCGAAGGGGATATTCACAACCGCGCACTTCCAGGTCATCCAACTGGCCAGCGCCCGCACTTCATCCAGGTTCACGTCGGGCGCATAGCGGATACCGCCCTTGCCAGGGCCGCGGGCGATTGAGTGCTGTACTCGGTAGCCGGTGAACATCTCCATGTGGCCGTTGTCCATGGACACGGGAAAGTGCACAATGATCTCGCGCGCGGGCATGCGCAGCAACTTCCATAAGCCTTCTTCCAAATTCAGTTTGCGCGCCGCGAAGTCAAATCGCGCCGCCTGTGCTTCCCAGGGATTGATCTCCTGTTCGAGGGATACTGATGCCATAAATTTCTCCAATTCTGATTCCCTGCCGTGAGGGCGATGGGCCATAGAAACGCGCCCATTCACAAGTGATAGACGCTACAGTGCTTCTCTCCGTTGATTCGGAACTCAGTTGCCCGGCTTTCTGGACAAAGGTCCCGTGGCCGGAGGGTCCGCCATGAGGGACGAGTCCCGCATATGCAAACCTCTCAGAGTCTAGGTCCGCCATGCGGTCCAGTCAAGCCCGGCAGAGCCCCCCGATCCGGCTTGAGCAAGATGAACCAGAATCATCCTCCACCTCTGTGTTATCGATGTAATAGAAATGCTCACTAGCTCGGCTTACTGATGCGCTTTGCCCGTCAGTTCCAACCTGTTTGCAATGGAAATTGTGAAACACCTGCTCCGCACAAGAATCAGGTGAAACGAAGATGAAATCCGCCTTGAGCCAAAAGGTGCTGTTGGCATTCTGGTTTGCCATGTTGGCCCTGTTGCTGATGGGGTTGTTCTCTTATCGCTGGATCGTCGTATCGGATGAAAGTGACCGCCAGGTGCTTCATACCCACGAAGTTATGGGAAACATCCAGGATTTGGCGCTGGCGATGGAAAGTATCGAATTTTCAACCCGCGGATTTGTATTGACGGGCAAGGAGTCCGATCTGGAGGCCTATCCGGCCAATGTAGCGAGGGTTGCGCAAGATCTGGCAGCCATTCGCGGCCTGACGGTGGACAACCCGGCGCAGCAGGTTCACTTCCCCGCCCTTGAAGTCCTGGCCGCCGGGAGAATCCAGCGCGCGGATAGGATCATCAATCTGCGCCGGACCCAGGGCTTAGCGGCCGCGGTGGCTGCCATTGGCAGCAGCCGGGACGAACGGGACGCCGAGTTTCAATCGCTGATTGGCAAATTGCAGAGCGAAGAAGTGCGATTGCTGGCGGTGCGCAACGCGGAAACCAAGCGCGACCTGAGGCAGACCAAGACAATTCTGATCCTCGCAACCCTGCTGGGGATCTTGATCGTCGCTGCTGCAGCTTGGACGGCGGTGCGCTACAGCTCCACGCGTGATGTTGCGGAAGTCAGGTACCGCGGACTGATGGAGGCGGCTCCGGATGGAATGGTGGTGGTGAACCAGGACGGAGAGATTGTCCTGCTGAACGCCCGTGCACAAAAACAATTCGGATACAGCCGCGATGAACTTCTAGGCCAGAAGGTGACCAACATCATTCCGGAAGGTTTTGCCGAGCGGCTGATCGCGGACGAAACCCGGACCGCTGCCGAAGCGCTGGCGCAGCAGATCGGAACGGGGATTGAGCTTTACGGCCGGCGGAAAGATGGAAGCGAGTTTCCTATCGAGATCATGCTCAGCCCGCTTGAAAGCGCCGAGGGCATTCTGGTTACGGCGGCCATCCGCGATATTACCGTGCGCAAGGATGCGGAAAAGCATCTGGCGCAGATGGAAGCCCGGTACCGCGGGCTGATGGAGGCTGCCCCGGATGGAATGGTGGTGGTGAACCAAAATGGGGAGATTGTCCTGCTGAATGTTCAGGCGGAGAAGCAGTTCGGATACCACCGCGATGAGCTGCTGGGCCAAAATGTGACGAACATCATTCCGGAAGGCTTTGCCGCGCGGCTGATCGCCGACGCTCTTCGAACCACAGCAGAGGCGCTGGCGCAGCAGATCGGCACGGGAATCGATCTGATTGGACGGCGCAAGGATGGAAGCAATTTCCCCATCGAGATCATGCTCAGCCCGCTGGAGAGTTCCGAAGGGACCCTGGTGACGGCGGCGATCCGCGATATCAGCGAGCGCAAGCAACTGGCGCGTCAGTTGTATCAGAGCCAGAAAATGGAAGCGGTCGGCCAATTGACGGGCGGAATCGCTCACGATTTCAATAATCTGCTGGGCGTCATCATTGGCAACCTCGATCTTCTGGAGCGTCTGGTCGCGGACAATGAAGCGGCGATAAAGCGGGTACAAACCGCGCAAAAAGCGGCTACGCGAGGCGCGGACATTACGCGGCGTCTGCTCGTCTTCTCCAGCAGCGAGCAGTTGAAGCCGTCGGTTGTTTTGCTGGGTGACTCGATTCAGAACATGATCGAGCTCGCCGGCCACGCGCTGGGCGCCGAGATCAAAATCACGAACCACATTGATGCGTCCATGCCGCCGCTGTTTGTCGACCCGGCGGGGTTGGAAAGCGCGCTGCTCAACCTGGCGATGAATGCGCGGGATGCGATGCCAAAGGGCGGCTCAATCATCATCGAATCTAAAGTGAAGAACCTTGGGAGCAGCCATCTCGCGGTCCACACAGGCGACCTGAAAGCAGGCAGCTACGTTTGTGTGTCTATATCGGATACCGGGGCCGGCATGTCGCGAGAGACGCTGGAGCGAGCGTTCGAGCCGTTCTTCACCACCAAGCCGCGCAACAAGGGAACGGGCCTGGGCCTTGCCATGGTCTACGGCTTCGTAAAGCAGTCGGGCGGCGCCGTCCGCGCCTACAGTGAACTTGGTCAAGGGACCACGATATCCCTTTATCTGCCGCTGACAGCCGACTCTTCGCAACCTGTTCCAGCCGGTGCGCCGAAACCTCTCAGCGCAAAGCCGAGCGGTTCGGTACTGGTGGTGGATGATGAAGTGGAACTGATCGAGATAGCTCAGGCATATCTAGCCGAAATGGGCTTTACTGGTTATGAAGCGATCGATGGCGCCAGCGCGCTTGAGATGATTGCGCAGCACAGCGAGATTGACCTGATGGTGACGGATATCGTCATGCCGGGCGGGATGAACGGAGTGGAACTTGCACAAAGGGCGCGTACTCTGCGCCCCGGCCTCAAGATCGTCTATTCTTCCGGGTTTCCGGCAGAGGCTCTGGCGGAGAAGAGCCTGCCATTAATTGATGGACCCTTGCTGCACAAGCCCTACCAACGCGCCGAGTTCGCCACAATGGTTCGCCAGGTCATGGAAGGCAACAATGCTGCGCCGGCAAAATGAGATCTCTTTCTGCCTGGCTGGTGTTGACAAACCGATCACTCGGCAGCAAGCGGAGGAACAATGAGGACTCAACAAAGAATCCTGGTTATCGACGATGACAGCGGCATAGGCGAATTCGTTTCCGCCGCGGCGCAGGCTATGGGATTCGATTGCACCGCGACAACCGATGCAGCGACATTTCTGATGGCTTTCACGCCCGATACGACTCTCATCCTGCTCGATCTGATGATGCCGGAGATGGACGGCATCGAAATGTTGAGGCTGCTCAGCGAGCAAAAGTGCAAGGCGGGAATCGTCCTGATGAGCGGCGTTGGCATACGCGTGCTTGAGACCGCGGCACAATTGGCGCAGGTTCTTCGCCTTTCCATCGTGGGTCATCTGCAAAAACCATTCCGCCTGACAGAGTTGGAGGAAGTCCTGGCAAGACACGCGGAGCCGGTAGCGTTGTCGATTTCCCATGAAGGCGCCCAGTTCATCACCCTGAATGAGGAGTTGCGTAGTGCGATCGAGCGCAATGAGTTCGTAATTCACTATCAGCCGCAGATCGATATTGCCACGGGCTGCGTCATTGGCGTAGAAGCGTTGGTCCGGTGGCAGCATCCTGAAAGAGGGCTGATCTTCCCCGACCACTTCATCCGCCGCGCGGAGGAGCTCGGACTGATTGACAAACTGGATTGGTTGGTTGCGGATCGGGCAATGAGCGAAGTAGGACAGTTTACAAATGGCGATGGGAGGGCGCTTATGCTGTCCTTGAATGCGTCCGTGTATTCTCTCTTCGATCTGAAGTTCCCAGACATTCTTGTATCGATCGCGGAGAAATATGGCATATCGCCCGGCAATATCACGATTGAAATTACAGAGAGCGGCTTGATCAATGAGCTATCGAGAACATTGGACATTCTAGCCAGGCTGCGAATGAAAGAGGTGAGGTTGTCGGTCGACGATTTTGGCGCCGGCTATGCCATGATGCAGCAGCTCAAGAACATTCCGGCGACGGAGCTCAAAATCGACAAGTCGTTTGTTCAGGACTTGCAGGGCAACGGGAAGGTCTGCATCATGATCCAGAAGACCATCGAGATGGCCCACGAACTTGACATGCAAGTGATCGGAGAAGGAGTGGAGACCCCGGAACAACTGGACTTCTTGCGCTCGAACGGCAGTGAAGGAGCGCAAGGATACCTTTTCACACGGCCGCTTCCCCCGCGAGAGATGGTAAATTGGCTGGGAGCGTACCGCTCAGGGTTGGTGCATTGAGCCTGCCGGCGCAGGACGCCGAAGACCGGCATGGATATAATTCGCGCCGCGCCCAAACCACCCCAGCAGTTACACTAAGGCTGTGAAAGCCTCTGCCCATTCCGTTCAGCCCAGCCGCAAGGAGTTCTTGGCGCTCGCCAAAGAGCACACGCTTGTTCCCGTCTGCCGCACGCTCACAGCCGACATGGAGACTCCGGTCTCGGCGTTTCTGCGCGCGGCCTGGCCGGAGCGAGAGTGCTTCATGCTGGAGTCAGTGGAGAACGGCGAACAAGTGGGCCGCTACACCTTCATCGGCCTTCAGCCGTTCAAGCGCATTGTGGCGCGGGGACGCGAGATCACCATCACCGAGGGCCGCAAGGTCGTCGATTTAGAGGGCGACATCTTCGCCGTGCTGCGGCGTGCGCTCAGCGGGCACAAACCCGCGCGACTGCCGGGGCTGCCGCCGTTTACCGCTGGCGCGGTGGGCTTTTTCTCCTATGACGCGGTGCGCCAAATCGAGCGGCTGCCTGAGTTGGCCAAAGATGAATTGGGCGTCCCCGACGCCTGCCTGCTCTTCTTCGACGAGGTGCTGGCCTTCGACCACGTACGCAAGGAGATCTGGCTGGTGGTGACAGCTGATGTGACGCGCGGCAAGGCCGCCGCCGCTCCCGGAGCGGAATACGACAAGGCCGTCGAGCGCCTCGACCGGCTGGAAAAGCGGCTCTCTCAGCCGCTGCCCAACCTGACCCGGCGCAAAAGCGAAGGCAAGCTGGAGGTGCATCACCGGACGACCAAAAAGAACTTCCTGGCCGCCGTCAGCCGCGCCAAGGAGTACATTTCTGCTGGCGACATCTTCCAGGCGGTTTTGTCGCAGCGCTTCGACATGGAGCCGGAAGCCGACAGCTTCCAGGTCTATCGCGCGCTTCGCACGGTCAACCCCAGCCCCTATATGTTTTTCCTGCGCTTTGCGCCGGAGGGCCCGCTGGGCGGGCAGCCTGACCATTCCAAGCACTCCTCGAAGAAGCTAAAAGCGCCCTCGGCGCAAACCCTCGAACTGGCCGGGTCGTCACCGGAGCTATTGGTGCGCGTGCATCAGGGCAACGTGGAGTACCGGCCCATCGCCGGAACGCGCCCGCGAGGTGCCACCGAGGCCGAAGATGCTGCGCTGGCTGACGAGATGCTATCCGACGAAAAAGAGCGCGCCGAGCACGTGATGCTGGTGGATCTGGGCCGCAACGACGTAGGCCGAGTGAGCCAGTTCGGCAGCGTGAAGGTTGACCGGCTGATGTTCGTCGAGCGCTACTCCCACGTGATGCACATTGTCAGCAGCATCGAAGGCCGGCTGAAACCGGAGTTGACCGCCGTCGATGCTCTGCGCGCCTGCTTCCCTGCCGGCACGCTCTCGGGCGCGCCCAAGGTGCGGGCCATGGAGATTATCGAAGAGCTGGAGCCGGTGCGGCGCGGGACATACGGCGGCGCGGTACTTTACGCGGATTTCTCCGGCAACCTCGACTCCTGCATCGCCATTCGCTCGATGCTGGCCATCGGTGGCAAGGGCTACGTGCAGGCCGGCGCGGGCATTGTCGCAGACTCCGTGCCCGAGTTGGAACACCAGGAAGCGCTCAACAAAGCGCAAGCCATGATCCGGGCAGTTGAGCGGGCAAGAGAGATGTAGAGATCGACTCCATGAGTGTTCTGTCAGACGCCGACAGCAGCGGCGATTACTTCATGGAAAGCCTGGAAGCTGTGCGAAGTGTTTCTCGATGGATCCATATGCTGAGCCACGGTTCTGGCCAGTTCAATTTTGCTCAATCCTGATTTATAGTAGCCTGCGCGTTGGAGAACCTGTTCCATTGCCTCCCAAGTTCCTCCGGAGATGGCATCCGGGTTGCGAAATCGCTCTTTCTGCGGGATCGTGGCGGAAACTCTCGGATATCCAGCTCTCACTGCCTCCCAGTCTCCGAAGAACCAAGATTCCAATTCCTCAATTACAATCCGGTTCACGACCTGATACCTTGATCCAGGTGGGGCTGCGCTCTTGCTTACCAGCCCGGCTTGCAGAGCAATGTCTTCCAGTCTGCTCTTGAGGTTCTGGCAATCATCATTATCGCGGTCTACAAGCACCAGTAGCAGGCAGTCGTTTGACATCCATGATTTGAACCCACGAAGACGTGCCAAGAGATTGCGGAACAAATGCTGCTTGCCCTGAAATCGGATGATCTGAAGCTCACATTCAGGCAATAGATTCTGCAAAATGGAACGAAGCGTCACCTCCGCTGACTCTTCCTCAACAAACGCGATCAGTTTCTCCAACATCAGCCGCGCCCCTTACTTGAAGATTGCGGTCCGCCTTGATTCGTAAGCGGGTCTCCAACGCCGAAGAAGCCTTCCATCCAAAGATCGCCGAGTTTACCCCCTTGTTCGATTTGTTCAGGGATACCTTGTATTTCACTAGCCTGCTTAGCCTGCGTAAACCCGCGCTCATCCCGATATAGTATGCGAACTTCCTTCGGCTTCATGGCGTTCAGGAGGAATGGCGAATGGCTGGTAATCAGAAGCTGAGAATTCGCGGACGCTTCCCGGCACACTTCTGCCAACTCAGGCAGAAGGCGCGGGTGAAGAAAATTTTCCGGCTCTTCTAGACCAATAAAATGCGGAGGTTCCGGGTCAAAAAGAACAGTCAAATAGGAAAGCATCTTCATCGTCCCGTCGGAGGCAAATTTGGCAAGTATAGGCTGATCGAAAGGGGCATCCTTGATTTGCAGGAGAAGGTTGCCGTTCGGCATTTGCTCGCTGATCACATTTTCGAGCCGAGGGACTCGCTGTCGAAGAGCTTTGAAGATGTATTCGAGACGATCAGGATGGCGTTCCTTCAGGTACTGAATCACATTGGGGAGGTTGTCTCCGTTCTTGCTGAGCCGTTCTTGCGGTCCGGCTTCGGGCTGCTCGCGCGTCTTTTCCACCGATAGATAGGAAACATACCAGTCAGCAATAAACTCACGGAGCGCGGCAACACGCGGATGGTCAGAAAGCTGGCCCAAAGTATTGACTGCAATCAGATCAGGAGATCGGAGAGAGGTCCTTACCCGCCTAGCTTGCTCATCCGGGTCTTCCCCGCTGACAGCATCCCCTTCACCCTGGCGAAATTCTAAAAACTTGAATGGGTTACCGGAACTTTTTCTGCGCCATCGTAACGACTCCTCTACAACCACAGGGCCTTTCGCCCCTTCGTCGATTGCCAAAGCATAGGTGATTACAGGGCTTCCGGGCCGCTCCCTGTACTTGAGCTGGAACTGGATCGGCCCGTCTGCTCCACGACTCTTGAGTTCCTTGCTTCTTCCACGGCGGTCCCAAGCGTGGCGCAAGCCCGATTGAAAGCACTCGGACAGGAAGTTGAAGACATCAAAGACCGTAGATTTTCCGCTGCCATTTGGCCCCAACAGGACCGTCATGGGAGTCAAATCCTTGAACTCCACATCGTGCAAGGCCCGATAATTTTCAACCCTCAGCGATTCAATTCGCGGAATCCCTGCCGCACGTAGTTTTCGCTTGGAGATTATGCTCATAGCTTTCCATTTCCTTCTAACTAGCATACCCTCAGATCTTGCATCTCTGACAGAATCCGATCCAAAATGAAGCGGAACGTTCAATACAGGGAACGATTACGTTGTCCAGCAAGGGCGCCTCTTTCCACACTTATTCCGCTCCAAAGATGTGGCGGAAGAATTTTCCAATGCCGCCAAAAAAGCCTGACTTCTTCTTCGCCGTGGGCTTGGATGCTCCGGCTGTGGGAGTTGCCTCGGCAGCGGGTTGCGGAGCATGGTCGGCGCTGTTATAAACCAGCGGCTCGATCGGCTGCGTTGAACCGGAGCTTTGCATAGGCACGCCGGGCGCAGGTTTGGGCGTGGGCGCAAGGCCCTCGCTCTGCGCCAGCGGAAATTCGTTGCCCTTGGGCGCGGGAGGCGGACAGCCGCAAGGTTCCTTCTCGTTGTCCACCACCTCGTGCAGGCTGCCGTGCTGGAACATCACGCGCTGGCCGGACTGCACACGGTAATCGCCGCCATCGAAGACGCTGCTGATCAACACGTAGGGCGCGTTCTTGCTCGCATTATCCACGCATGTGTCGCCGTTCTGGCCGAGGCGAACTTTGACCTCCGCCGCACCGGGCGAACCGATACCTATACGAAAATCCGGAGTGAGCAGAATGTCCGTGTCACGCGCGGTGGCGAAGCTCATCTCGACTGCTCCGTGATCGAGAGCCATCATCAGGCCGGGCGTCTCGCCGGCAGTAACGCTGGCGCCGGCAGCCAGTTTGACGGTCGTCGAGGCGCAGACGCGCAACACGCCGCGATGAGGCAGCACAACTTCAGTCGTCTGATTGCCGGAGGTCACCGTCCCGCTGGCGCCGATGACGGCCTTGCCTTGCGAAACCTCAAGCGCACCGGTAACCTTGGCCGCGGCGTCGGGGTTCGTGTTGTCGAGGGGCACTATTGCGATTGGGGCTATGGGAGCGGATTCGGTCGCCGTTTGCGCAAAGAGTCCTGGAGCGACGACAAAAGCCGCCAATATCGAAAGACCCGCGTCTCGCACCCGGGCGTTTTTCGTAGCTAGCATAGCGGCAACTTCCCCAATCCTTGTAACATTCTCACTTTTGCCTAATAAAAGTTCGCAATACGGGCCAAATAGACCACGGGAGGCTGCCATCATCGACTCCCAGAGCAACGTGGATGTATTCTTCGGTGTTCTCCAAAAGCTGTACCTCGACCTGGTATCGCTTTGAATCGACTATAACCTCATAATTCTGCTCTTCATGCTCGTGTAGCTCATCAAGCAGTTGTTCACATGGCTTCCCCGACCAACGCTCTGTTTCGGCATCGAGTACTTCTCGCCATTCTTCCCGTCTACTCATCGCCCCTACATGCTCAAAAAGTTGCGAATCATCTGGTGGCCACCCTCGGTCAAAACGCTCTCAGGGTGGAACTGCACGCCCTCAATGGGCAGCGTGCGGTGGCGCAGGCCCATAATCACAGACCCGCCGCCGTTTTCCGAGGTGCTGGCCGTGACCATGAGTTCGGCGGGCAGCGACTCCTCAGCCACAATCAGGGAGTGGTAGCGGGTGCAGGTGAGCGGCGATTCCAGCCCGGCGAAGATGCCCTTGCCGTCGTGGGTAACCGTGCTGGTTTTGCCGTGCATCAGTTGGCTGGCGCGGACGACCTGGCCGCCAAATGCCTCGCCGATGGCCTGATGGCCCAGGCAGACGCCAAAAATGGGCACCTTGCCAGCCATGTGCCGGATCAGCGGAACCAGAATTCCCGCATCGGACGGAGTGCAGGGGCCGGGCGAGAGCAGAATGCGCTCAGGCCGCAGCGCCTCGACCTCTTCCACGGTCAATTCGTCGTTGCGATGGACCTCGACCTCCGCTCCCAGTTCCCCAAGATACTGGACAAGGTTGTAAGTAAACGAATCGTAGTTGTCGAGGACAAAAACCATGATCAACTCCAGTGTAGCGCGCCGCCTGGGGTGGGGCAGCGGTTCGGATGCCAGTTGCGTCCTGGCGGCGCATCTGTAAAACTCACTATCGATGGTTGTTCATTTTCTCATTCAAGGTCGCGTGCAGGGGGTGGGCTTCCGCTGGTATGTGCAGCGGGAGGCCGGCCAGCGGGACCTGCGCGGCTGGGTGCGTAATACCGAAGAAGGCGAGGTCGAAGTGTTGGCTTCTGGCCCGGCGGAGGATCTGGCCGAGCTGCGGGCCAGCCTGCGGCGCGGACCGCGCGGCGCCCGCGTGGATCGCCTGGTCGAGCATCAGCTTGCCGAAACCGAAGCCGACGACCTCAGCTCTTTCCGCATTGATGGAGCATGGTAAGCTGGCCAGTCTGCTCCCCCTGGCTCCGCCAACCCCGCTATAATCACCAAAGAAGCTAACCGTCAATCCGATCAAGGAGCCTCGCCGCCTTATGTCCGAAACCATCAAGCCTATCGATGTAGAAGCCCTCAAGGCGCTGGTGCGCACGGTGCCGGATTTTCCCAAGCCGGGGATTCTTTTCTATGACATCACCACGCTGCTCAAGGACAAGACCGGCTTCGCCAAGCTGATCGACGCGCTCGCGGCGCACTATATCGAGAAGAAGGTCGATCTGGTGCTGGGAATCGAGGCGCGAGGATTCATCTTCGGGCCGGCGCTGGCTTACCGGCTCAATGCCGGCTTTGTGCCCGTGCGCAAGCCGCGCAAATTGCCGGCACCCGTGGCGCGCGTGACCTATGACCTGGAATACGGCTCCGACACGCTGGAGATTCACCAGGACGCGATTCAGCCCGGCCAGCGCGTGGTGCTCGTCGATGACCTTTTGGCCACCGGAGGCACGATGGAGGCCACGGTCAAGCTGGTAAAGCAGTTGGGCGGCGAAATTGTCGGACTGGCCTTTGCCGTGGAGCTGGACTTCCTCAAAGGCCGCGAACGCTTCACCGGCCTTGACGTCTTCAGCCTGCTGCACTACGACGAATAGCGGGCACTGACCGCGGTTCGCCAACCCTTCCAAATACTGTTCAGGAGGCGTCTTCCGGCATTTCTTCCGGAGCGGCGCCTTCTGCGGTTTCCTCGATGAACATCTGCGCGTCGGCAAAGCGGTAGCCCACATAAACATCGGTGAGCAGGTAAAGAGGCTTCGAGGGATCGTCCTCAATCTTCTTGCGCAACTGCCGGACGAAAGTGCGCAGATACTCGACCTCTTCGCGGCAGTCACCGCCCCACACAGCGGTCAGCAGCCGGGCATAGGTAATCACGCGGCCGGCGCGGCTCATCAGGCAGTGGAGTATCTCGAATTCCTTGCGGGTGAGGTGTACCGGCTTGCCGCGCTTGGTGACGATGCGGCGCACCGGCTCCAGGCGCAGTTCGCCAATGTCGATGGGCGCATCCTCAGCGCGAGCCGGTGCCTGCACGCGGCGAATCGCCGTGCGGATACGGGCAATCAGCTCGCGCGTGCTGAATGGCTTGGTCACATAGTCGTCGGCCCCCAGTTCCAGCGCCACCACCTTCTCCTCCTCCGCGTCCCGCACGGTGAGCATGAGAATGGGCATTCGCGGCGCCAACGCCCTCATGCGGCGCAGAGTTTCAATGCCGCCGATGCCTGGCATATTCACGTCGAGCAGAATCACGTCGAAGGCGCCCGTACGCAGCATTTGGAGCGCCTCTTCGCCGCGCGAAGCCTCAACCACCTGGAAGCCGAGTTCAAGCAGCGGCGGCCGAAGCGCCCTGCGGATGGCCGATTCGTCGTCAACCAGAAGAATGCGTATGGCAGTCTGCATCATCAGGAAATCCTCTTGCGCGCGGTGGCGGGAATGGCCGCAAAAAACGTTGTCCCCTCCGCCTCATCGCTGGTGACCCAAACGGAGCCCCCGTGAATGAGTGCGACGCGCTTGGCCACCGAAAGGCCGATTCCGGTGCCCGCGGCGCGGTTGGAGTAGGTGGTGGCGCGGTAGTAGCGATCGAAGATTCGCTCCCGGTCGTTGATGGGAATCACCGGGCCGAAGCTATGCACTGAAAATACAATCTCGGCGCGGGATTTCGTGGCGCGAATAGTAATGGTGCTGCCGAAGACCGAGTACTTGCAGGCATTGTCAATGTACTGCGTCAGCAGCATGACCATCAACTGCCGGTCGCACTCGAGCGCCAGGCGCTCGTCGGGAATGTCTAGATCCACCTTCATGCTCGCCAGACGGTCGCCGAGGCTGTGCACAACCTCTTCAATCAGCGGCGCTACCCCGACAGGAACTGCGTGAATGGAAACCTCGCCGGCATCCAGGCGCGCAGTGGTCAGCAGGCGCGTGGTCAAATCGCCGAGCAGGCCGGATTGCTCATCGATCAAGGCCACCAGCTCTGCCTGAGCCGCCGACAGATGGCCCATCTCGCTCAGCCCCGTCGAGGCCGCGCGGATGGCCGTCAACGGCGTCTTGTAAGCATGAGCCAGGCTATCAAGAACCGCGGAGCGCAACTGCTCTGTGCGGCGTTCGGTCTCCATGCGGCTCTCGTTGGCGAAGGCCCGATAGCGGTCAAAGGCCAGGGCCATGAGCGCGGCGATGGCGTTGTTGATCAGCGGGCTTGTATCGCCGCGCACCACCAAGCTTCCCACCGGCGCCGAGCCCAGCCGGATGACACGGCGGCTCAGCCCGGTCGCGGGATCATCATCCGAAGTTGCGAAGGTGTACACATTCTGCGCCAATTCCCGCGGGTCCATCTGCCAATACCCGGCCTGATAAACCTGGTGCAGCTCCGCGTCGAAGACCGCAACCGCCTCCAGTGCGAAGATTTCATGAGCCAGCTCGGCCAACTGCGGCCCCGGCTCCAGGTGAAGATTCATCTCCAGAGTTCGCCGCGTGAATTCCGACAGGTCGCGCGCCTGCCTGCCCCAGGACGCAGCCTTGCGGGCATTGCGCCCGGCGCGCACCCAGAGAAGGATGACGACAAGCACAATTGTCGCCAGGGCCAGCAGGAATACGACGTTGGCCGAGGCGGAACTCGCAGGAATAAATCTCAACGGCAAGCGATCACTCACCATTTCACCAGCAAAGAGATGACGGTTTGTCCCTGGTGCACGGCCTACGGAAGCGATCCACGTCTAACAGGAGTTTCTCGTCGGGCAAGCCAAGGATGCGGTGAAACTTGAGTGGATTTTAGCAGGTTATTCGATCTTTCCCGAGCCGAAACCGTCCCAATGCCTGAGAAATCGCTTTTGCGATCCTTTCAAGTTCCTTATGCTTCCCCTGCGTCACTGGCCGCAACCTTCGCATTTTTTGAGAATCAAATCCTTCCTCCGGTCCAGGCGTATAGCACCCTCCGGCACCGCACTTCATGACTTCTTTCTGCTATCCTCATTGGTTCCTTATGTGTCATTTGCATTACTAGTGCTAATCCGTAACCACCGGACCAGTGAATTTTTTCTGGCGCCAGGCCGATAGTCATAATCCCGCGCAGATTCTGATACGGGGAATCCGCGAGGCGGTTCTGTCGGCCATCCTGAAAACATTGGCGACACGGTGATTTCGCCAAACAATGCGAGGGATTCTGCCTTCATATCCGGGCTGAATTCACTCCAGTTCATACAATCTGAATCATTTTTGGGAGGAACAGCGCCATGTCTTTGAACCTGAATCGAATTCTGAATACGATGGCGGGAAGCGCCATGGCAATCGCCGTGGCAGTTGGCGCACAAACAGCGCCTGCACCAGCACCTGCGCCAGTAGCGCCCCCCGCTCCGCTCTCCACATTCGTTCTCACGGGTCCTCTGCAATGGCTGCCGCCGGCAACCTTCGATGCGGGACCGCTGGGCAAGCTATCTGTCAACGGCATCGTGACCGGTTTTGCGCAGTTCCAGAACAATTCCGTTCTGGGAGATGATAATGCGCAGGCCACTCTGAGCAATGGACAAATCTTCATTCAAAGATCCGACGGAAAGCTCCAGTGGTACGTCCAGGCAGGCGTTTACACCATGCCGACGCTCAGTGTGCCATTTGTTAACGCCCAGAACACAGTGAACAATTTCTACGGGCCTGTTCCGGTTGCCTATCTGAAGTGGCAGGCGGCTAAGACCACGCAGTTACTTATCGGCTCTCTTCCCACTCTCATGGGCGCCGAGTCCACGTTTACATACCAGAACTTCAACATCGAGCGCGGCATCGTTTGGAACCAGGAGAACGCCATCAATCGCGGCATCCAAGTGAATCAAACCGTGGGTAAGTACCTGTCCGCCGCGGTCAGTTGGAACGACGGTTACTATTCCAACCGCTACTCGTGGCTTTCGGGCTCGGCGACCCTGACGAAGGGGCCTCATAGCCTGGTGTACGACGGGATGGGAAACCTAGGACAGACCGCCTATGCCGGGCAGCCCACCCATCTGGCCACGCCGGTGCAGAACAACGGCTATATGCACGCGGTGATCTATACGTACACCAAGGGCCCATGGATTATTTCGCCGTACTTCCAGTACGGCAAGCTGCCGACGAACGCGAAGGTGGGCGTGCTCAAAAGTACATCCGCAACCGGCGGCGCAATCAACGCCAGCTATGCCTTCAAGAGCGGCTTCTCGCTTCCGGCGCGCGTGGAATACCTCACGAGTTCAGGGAGCGCATCCGACGAGTCATCGGTCAATTTGTTGGGCTTTGGGGCTGGCAGTTCAGGCGCCACATTCACCGCGACGCCGACCTACCAAAAAGGTGGTATGTACCTTCGCAGCGACCTCGCGTATGTTCACGCAAAGGACTACACGCCGGGATTGGTTTTTGGCAAGACGGGAACGGATGCGAACCAATTCCGCGCCGTACTTGAATTCGGCTTCATCTTCGGCAAAAACATTACCGAGAAATAGCGGATTAGTTGCATCAGCTTCGCAGCGCCGGGGAAAGCTGAATCGCCATAAGAGCTTTGTTGCTGCTGCGTGAGCTGATAACTCCGTCGACGATAACTATGAGGTTTATGGCGTTCTTCGGCCCCCAGCGCTGAAGCGACTCTAACCCAAAGTTCCGCTCAGCTCATCGCATATGGGCCAGGGCGGAACTGTGTTTTCACTCGTCTACCGTAACCCCGACGGCATCGAAGAGTCTCTCGGCATTTTCGGTTTCCTCATTTCATCTTTATCTCTTCGACTCTAGGATTCAACTTATTCAGACTGTCATCCCTTCGCGCGCCGGAGATCAGCTCCGCTTGCAGCCGCTCCTAGCGCGAGGTTGATTTGCGGCAAACGCAACTTCTCACCCGACTCAGGGCCTGCTTTCGCCAATCTTGTTCTGGCCTACCGCATTCGTTGTAGCAATTAATCAAGTCGATTCCACAAAGGAGGACCACAATGAAGCGCATCGACGCAGTGATCAGGCCAGAGCGCCTGGATCAGGTAAAGGCGCTGCTTTCCGGTATCGAGATACTGGGAGCAACCGCGGCGGAAGTCAGGGGCTTTGGCCGGCAACGCGGCCACACCGAGATGTACAGGGGCACCGAATATTCCGTTGATTTCCTTCCCAAGATCATGCTCACCATCGTCGCGGCGGACGAACGCGTAGAGAAGATCGTAGACGCGATCATCCAGGGCAGCCGGACAGGAAAGCTGGGAGACGGAAAGATCTTTATTACTCCGGTTGAAGAGACGATACGCATTCGCACCGGCGAACGGGGACTAGCCGCCCTTTGAGGAGATCGGCCGCAAGGTGGTCTGCCGCAGTTCACTCGTTCATTTGCCATTCACTACACAAAAAGAGGAGAGACAATATGAGACAGCCAATTGCGAGGCAAACTCTGCGCCGTTCGCTCACGCCGGGCGTAGCCATAATGCTGCTGCTCGCGGGGGTGTTTGCGGCAGGCTCTGCACTCTGCTTTGCCGACGACGGTCCCAAGCCTGATCCGTCTGGAATCGCCACCGGAGATAGAACCAGCGTGCAGGATGCCGCCGGCAATCTCCTGGTTCCCGCAACACCGGACCCGGCGGCTCCCGACTACGCGGCACAGAAAAAGAGCTACGACGACTTCCAGGCCCAAATGGCCAAGGAACCGATTGCCGCCAAACTCGCCGACTCTGTGGGCCACGTCCGCATCGCCACCAACTTCTCCTGGACGCTGCTCACCGGCTATCTGGTTCTCTTCATGCAAGCGGGGTTTGCTCTCCTCACTTGCGGACTGGTGCGCAAGAAGAATGCGGGGCACCTGATGATGCTGAATTTTGCCGCCTTCGTCTTTGCCTTGCTTGCTTACTACGCCGTGGGGTATGCCTTCCAGTTTGGCGCAGTGGCCATCAACGCGGCGCCAACGAACCTCGGAGGAACGCCGACCCTCAATGCGTTTTTGTTGGGGCACGGCAGTTGGGGATTTCTGGGCGGAAAAGGGTTTTTCCTCAGCGGCCCGGGCTACGACGCCGGCAGCCTCTGCCTGACGCTTTTTGAATTCGTGTTCATGGAAACAGCCGGCTATATCATCGTGGGCGCGGTCTGCGAGCGCATCAGCTTTTGGGCGTTTATCCTTTGCGAGTTCTTTATCGGAGGCATCCTCTATCCCGTCTTCGGATGCTGGGTTTGGGGCGGCGGCTGGCTGTCGCAACTGGGAACGACGATGCACATGGGGCACGGCTATGTTGATTTTGCCGGGTCGTCGGTAGTCCATGCAGTAGGCGGCTTCTGCGCCATGGCGCTGGCCGTCATTCTGGGCCCGCGTCTGGGCAAGTACGGACCGGACGGCAAGCCGCGTGCATTTCCTGCGCACAATATCGTCTTTGTCGTAACCGGAACGTTTATTCTCCTCTTCGGATGGATGGGCTTCAATCCAGGCTCCACGCTCGGAGCAACCGATCTGCGCATCTCCGTCATCGCTATGAATACCAACCTCGCAGCGGTTTCAGGTTCGGCGACAGCGCTGCTGTTGTGGTACTTCATCTTCAAGAAGCCGGATGTCACAATGGCCTGCAATGGGATGCTGGCGGGGCTGGTCGCTATCACCGCTCCCTGCGCTTTTGTGTCTCCCAATTCGGCGGTTTTGATTGGCGTTCTTGCCGGCCTGCTGGTCTGCGGCGGTGTTCTATTCAACGAACGCATTCTCAAAGTGGATGATCCCTGCGGAGCAGTCTCCGTGCACGGCTACTGCGGCTGGCTGGGCGCGGTCTCGGTCGGCATCTTCGCCGACGGCGCTTACGGTTCGGGATGGAATGGAGTGGGAGCCACGAGTTACCTGGGAAAGACCGGCCAGGGAGTAACTGGACTACTCCATGGAGATTTCAGCCAGTTCAAGTGTCAGTTGCTCGGAGCCACCCTGTGCGCGGTCTGGGCGTTTGGAGCCACCTACGGCGTGTTCTGGGTGGTGAACAAGATCAAAGTCATGCGCGTTTCGCCTGAAGCGGAGTTGGAGGGTCTTGACGTACCTGAGTTTGGCTTGCCCGCATATCCAGAAGATGCTCTGGTGAGTTTTTCTACCCACACCAACTAATGATCCGGCAATTGAATACCAACAATGTTTGGGTGCCCCACCCTCGCCACGTCTTTGTTTTTGTGGCTAGGGTGGGATAGTACGAAAACAGTTTTTATTTGCCGGATATATAAGTGCCGATGAATAAACCCTCCTCTCGGCTGCCAAGGCGCATATCCGCTGGCTTTGGCAGCCGGGAGGGAGCGTTCTTATTCTCACCGCATCTGCAATGCGGAAGTCCTATATTGAGTAGCTGCCTGCTTTTCCACCGCTCGCCTGGAAATCTTCATGGGTTCTTTATGCCGAGGACTCTACGATCAATGTGCAAGATTCAAAACTTAATCTGCGCCCAAAAAGGAGACCCATGCCCACCGACTTTCGAAATTTTCTAGCTCTCTCTTACGAGGAGTTGGAAGCGAAGAACCTGGAAGCCAAGGCCGATCGCGCCAGCCGCGTATCGGCAGACGAGATTCGTGAAAAGCGGCTGAAGTACCTTACCGATGAGAAACGCATCAAGGCCGTTACCGTGCTGTTCACCGACCTTGAAGGCCGCCTGCACCTGCTCGATTACGACAAGAAGTTTCTGCTCGGCGCGCACGAAAACCTCACCTTCGACGGCTCGTCGATCCGCGGCTTCACGGCGCAGAAGGAGAGCGATCTGCGGCTGGGCATCGACTGGAGCGCCTTCTACTGGGTGCCTTCCGACATCTTCGGCACGGGCAAGGTGCTGGTCTTCGGCAACGTCATCGACAAGGACGGAACATCCTACTCCGGCGACCTGCGCGGCGTGCTGAAAGCCTACTCTGATGAGCAGTTCAAGAAGAATAACTACACGCTGAATGCGGCCACGGAGATTGAAGGCTTTCTCTTCGCCGGCAAGGACGCCGAGCGCAACTATCACTTGACCAACAAGTTTGAGTTCATCAGCTCGGGCGGCTACTACCACTCGCTGCCGCTCGACCCTCTGCGCCAGTTCATCGACACCTCCGCCGAAGTGCAGCGCGCCATGGGCTTCCAGAACGAAAAGGACCACCCCGAGGTCGCGCCCAGCCAGTACGAGATCAACTACAGCTACGCCGAAGCGGTGGGCGCGGCCGACCAGATTCAGCTCTACAAGCTGCTGACCCGCCAGATCGCCAACAACATGGGCTTCACGGCCAGCTACCTGCCCAAGCCGGTGGTGGGCGTCAACGGCAGCGGCATGCACACCAACGTTTCCGTCTCCAAGGGCAAGACCAATCTCTTCTGGGATGAAAAGGGCGAAGAACAGCTCTCCACTTTCGGCTGGAGCTTTCTCGACCGCATCCTCACCCGCGCGCTCGACCTTTGCCTGGTCTTCAACTCCAGCGTGAACGCCTATCGCCGCCTTGACCCGCACTTTGAAGCGCCCAATCAGATTCGCGCTTCAGCCGTTGACCGCGGCGCCATGGTCCGGGTCCCCATCGGCAATCACCGCTCCATGCGCACTGAAGTTCGCGCCGTTGCGCCGGACGCCAACCCTTACCTGGCTCTCTACGGCATTTTCAAAACCGGTCTCGACGGCGAAATCTCCGCTGCCAAAGACCTGCGCGCCGGCGGACGCTACCTGCCGGATAACATCCAGACTGCTATCGAGGACTTCAAGGACTCGGCCTGGATTGCGAAGATTCTGGGCGGAGACGTGCAGGGCCGCTATGCCGAGTTGAAGCAGGCTGCCGCTGACCGCAGCCCGCGCGCGCTGGGAACCTTCGTCAAAGGCTCCGAGGTGCAATATCACCACGAAGTCTACAACCAATCTCTGTGGAACTTCTTTTAGCACTGCGTTTGCAGATTTGATAACATGATTTGCGCTTGGAAAAACAGAAAAGGCGAAGCCGCCATTGGCTTCGCCTTCTTTGCTTAGTCTCTGACTGATTTACTTCGCCAGCGGCACGCGCAAATCCCCGCCGGTCATCTCTTTGGGCAGGCCTAGGGAGAGGATGTTCAGCAAGGTGGGCGAGATGTCACGCAGCGATCCGTCCGGGCGCAGACGGTAACGCGGGGCTTCCTCTGCAACGTAAATCATCGGCACAGGGTTGGTGGTGTGCGCCGTCTGCGGGTTGCCGGTTACCGGATCAACCATCTGCTCGGCGTTGCCGTGGTCGGCGGTAATCAGCCAACTGCCATTCTTCTCGCGGATGGCCTTGTAGACGCGGCCCAGTTGCGCGTCGATGGCCTCGATAGCCTTGATGGTCGGCTCCAATTTGCCGGAGTGGCCCACCATGTCGGCGTTGGCGAAGTTGGCGACCACGAGATCAAAGGTCGTATCGTTGATGGCCTTCACAATCGCATCGCCAATGGCCTCGGCCTTCATCTCCGGGGCCAGATCGTAGGTGGCAACCTTCAGCGACGGAATCAGCACGCGATCCTCGCCGGGAAAAGGTGTCTCGATGCCGCCGTTGAAGAAATACGTTACGTGAGCAAACTTCTCTGTCTCCGCCACGCGCAGATTGCGCAGATGATGTGCAGCAAGTACGTTGGCCAGAATGTTATCCAGTGACTCGGGCGGAATAATGACCGGAAGCTCGTAGAGCTTGTCGTACTGCGTCATGCAAAGGTAGTAGAGATTCTTCGGAATTTCGCTGCGAGGAATCACCTCGTCGAGTGCCTCCGAGCCGTCCAGATCGCGACCGCCCTTCTTGTTCAGGCCGCTCTCGCGCGCGAGCACGCGGGTAATTTCGCGGGCGCGGTCGGCGCGGAAGTTGAAGTTGATGCACACGTCCTCGTCGCGAATCTGCCCCACCGGCTTACCCGCGCTATCGACCACCACAAAGGGAATCAGAAACTCGTCGGTAACGCCGTTGTTGTAATTCTCTTTGATGCGAGCCACAGCATCGGTGTACGCGCCGCCCTCGGCTTTGCCGTTGACCATGGCGTCGAAGGCCTTGCGTTCGCGCTCCCAGCGCTTGTCGCGGTCCATGGCATAATAGCGGCCGTTGATGGTGGCCACCTTGCCCACGCCGTACTCGCGCATCTGCTGTTCCAGTTGCGCGATGTAGCCCGCGCCGGAGTCAGGCGGGGTGTCGCGGCCATCCATGAAGGCATGAACGTAGACGCGCGTCAGACCATACTCGCGCGCCGTGCGCAACAAAGCGTAGAGGTGCTCCTGGTGAGAGTGAACGCCGCCGTCCGAGACCAGCCCGAAGAGATGCAACTGCCGTCCGCCCTCGCGCGCCCGCACGATGGCTCGCGCAATAGCCGGATCCTTTTGAAATTCACCGGCGGCAATGGCTGCGTCAATGCGCGTGATGTCCATCTGCACAATGCGACCCGCGCCGATGTTCAGGTGGCCGACTTCGCTGTTGCCCATCTGTCCGTCGGGCAGGCCCACAAAATGGTCCGAGGCCTGAATCAGCGTGTTGGGAAACTCAGCGAGGAGCTTGTCGTAGGTGGGCTTCTTGGCCAGCGCAATGGCGTTGTTGGCGGTTTCTGCGCGGTAACCCCATCCGTCGAGGATGGTCAGAACGAGAGGACGCTTGTAGATAGACACGAGGCAATTCCTTGGAGGTAGGGGTTGAGAGAAATTTAATTCGGACGAGAACCCCAGGTCCCGAAATCGAGACCTGGGCACTTAGTTGTTGTGGAGCAGCTCGAACGGCCTAGTCGTTGTAGTTCAAACTCTCCAGGCCAAGGTAAACCGCTCCGCCGCCCAGTTCTTCTTCAATGCGCAGCAATTGATTGTACTTCGAGATGCGGTCGGTGCGGCTCACCGAGCCGGTCTTGATCTGGCCCACACCGGTGGCCACGGCGAGATCCGCGATGAACGTGTCCTCGCTTTCGCCTGAGCGGTGCGAGATCACCGCAGTGTATCCGTAGCGGCGGCCCAGGTCGATGGCCTCCAGAGTTTCGGTAATCGTGCCGATCTGGTTGAGCTTAATGAGGATTGAGTTTCCCACGCCCTCTTCAATGCCGCGTTGCAGCCGTTTCACATTGGTGACGAACAGATCGTCACCTACGAGCTGGATGCGGCCGCCGAGCTTGTCGGTCAGGATCTTCCATCCCGCCCAGTCGTCCTCAGCCAGGCCGTCCTCCAGCGAGACGATGGGATACTGGCGAGTCCAGTTGTCGTAGAAAGCCACCATCTCCTCGCTCGAAAGCTCGCGCTTGTCGCTCTTTTTGAAGACATACTTGCCGGTTTCCTTGTTGTAGAACTCGCTGGAGGCCGGATCGAGCGCGATCGAAATCTGTTCGCCGGGCTTGTAGCCGGCCGCCTCGATGGCTTCCAGAATCAGTTCAATAGCCTCGGCGTTTGACTTGAGCGAAGGAGCAAAGCCGCCCTCGTCGCCGACCGATGTGTTGTAGCCCTTCTTCTTGAGCACGCTGCGAAGAGTGTGAAAGGTCTCGGCCGACCAGCGCAGCGCCTCGGAAAAGCTCTCCGCGCCCACCGGCATGATCATGAATTCCTGAAAGTCCACGTTGCTGTCGGCGTGTGCTCCGCCATTGAGCACGTTCAGCATGGGCGTGGGCAGCACAGAAGCATTCACGCCACCCAGATAGCGGTAGAGCGGAATCTCCAGCGTCTGCGCCACGGCGCGCGCTGTGGCCATGGAGACGGCGAGAATGGCGTTGGCGCCCAGCTTGCCCTTGTTCGGTGTGCCATCGAGCGCGATCATGGTCTGGTCAATGAGTCTCTGATTGGATGCGTCCATGCCTTCCAACTCGGGCGCAATGACTGTTTCCACGTTGGCCACAGCTTGCAAAACGCCTTTGCCTCCGTAGTGGCTCTTGTCGCCGTCGCGCAACTCCACAGCCTCATGCTCGCCGGTGGAAGCGCCCGAGGGCACGATAGCGCGGCCCAAAGCGCCGCTTTCCAGGATTACGTCTGCTTCCACGGTGGGATTGCCGCGCGAGTCCAGAACCTCGCGGGCGCGGATGGAAACGATCTCAGTCATATCGGACCTCACAATGCGATGCTGTAGCCGGTCATTCAGTTGCGGACGGCGATCCACGGCAAGAGATTCTCCAGCGGTGCTTTGAATCGTACCCAGAAGCTGCTGCGCATTTGCCAATTTCTCTCCGTCCAACGCCAAAAAGAGCTGTATCTCACAGCAATTTTAGCAAATCCGGCCACCTGCGGACGAAGCAATCCCGGTCATGCGCTTTGCCCTTTCCGCCGTCGGACTCGTGACAGGTGGGTTGCCTTGGTTGATTCGTGCCGTCTAAGGCACAGTCTGCCTGCCAGCCAGACCAACTACCACCGGTCTGCGGTAGCCTTAGATTAGGCGAGTTGGAGCGCGAACCCGTGCAGACCCGCGGGCCGTGCGCGCAACTCTTCCCCCTCAGCGGGGTTTGAACACATGGGAAGATCTCTGTTCGCGCCTTGGGAAAAAGGAGACTTATATGAACCGGTCGATTCTTGTGTGCGCCTTGATGTTTCTGACAACTGCCGCTCTGGGAGCGCAGGATGCAAGCCAGTCAGGCCCTTACCAGGGAACCTCGACTCCTCCCCCGGACGACACCATCGTGACCTCCAGTGCGCCCCAGGCCAAGCCACCGGCCGGGCATCCAGCCTCACCGGCCCTCATGCCTGCCGCGGAGCAGGCTCCGCCTTCCACCGCTGCCGCCGTGAACGATGCAGCAGACCCCAACGGCGGGACGGCAGCAGTCCAGCAGACCGCGCCCGAGCAGCGCCAGCCGTCACTGACCCAGCGCCCCTACGCCGCCGACCCCGACAGCGACATCGTGCATCCCCGTCCGTTGCGGCCCGGCGAACTTCCCGAAGGCACCAACATTCGCATCCGCCTGATGGATGGGCTCTCGACCGTGAGCAGTGAGAAGGGCGAAGTCTTCCGCGGCCGTGTGGCCTCGGACGTGTTGCTCGGCGAGCAGGTTGTGATTCCCGCCGGCTCGGAGATTGACGGCCGGGTAGCTCAAGTTTCCACCGGCCGTACCGGCGGCCACGGCTCCATGCACCTGCGGCCGGAGACCGTGACTCTGCCCGACGGCAGGCGCTTCCAGTTGCAGGCCGAGATTACCGGAACCCCCGGCTCCAAAACCAGGGTCGGGAACGAAGGTACCATCCTGCCGGACTCGCGCCTCAGACGCGACGAAATTGAATACGGCGGAGCAGTGGGAGCCGGTGCTACCACCGGAGCCATCCTGGGCGGCCCTGTGGGCGCCTTGGCCGGCACCATGGTCGGGGCCGGCGTCATCACGGTTCACCTGCTGGTCAGCCACCCCCAGGCGACGCTGGAATCAGGCACCGCTCTGCTCCTCACCCTGACCGAGCCGCTGCAAATGGCCCCGGTAAACTCCACCGCGGCCAGAGAGAATTAGCGCTCTTTCACGGCTCCGCGAATTCATCAGACTGGATTTTTGTCGCTGTCGAGAGGTTTCTTTGCACTATCGCATAGATTTTGAAGTCTTGGTGTACCGGTCTCCGGGAGTACGCCGAGCGTTGTTTGGGCTTTTTCTGCTTTCGCTCGTGGCCGATGTTGTAATGTGGTTGCCGAGGTCGGCATTTTCACATGATGCAACCCCGCTTAATCCGTGGACCTCTGGAGCAAATCTTCTGGCAGGCGCGATTGGGGTTGTTGCTCTTATTGCGGCGGCATTGCTTTGGCTCGTAATGGTTTATCTCTGTCTGCATGACTCAGAGCGGCCTATCGGCATGCGAGTGCTGTGGGGATTGTTCTTTGTGTTCGCTATTTGGTTCGGAGCACAGCTTTTCTATTTGTTTCCCTTCCGGCAATCCCTAAAACACATCGAGAACCCTGAAGTTTGACGCTGGCTTTCCGCACTATTCCTCCGGCCTGCTAAACTCCCTGTTGTGTTTTGGGAGAACTCATTCATGGCCGAAATTCAGACCGTTGGGGTGGTAGGCGCGGGGACGATGGGCTCCGGCATCGCCCATGTATTTGCCCGCGCGGGCTTTCGCGTGCTGCTGTGCGATGTGGAGCAGTGCTTCCTGGGCCGAGCCGTCGCGCAGATTCGCACCAACCTGGGCCGTGAAGCCGCCAAGGGCAAGTTGCCCGAGGCCGAGATCGAGCCTACTCTCGCCCGCATTCAGCCTACGTTGGACCGCGAGGCGCTCAACGGCGCAGACATTGCCGTTGAGGCCGCTTCGGAGCGCTTCGAAGTGAAGGCGGAGCTTTTTCGCTCCCTCGACCGCATTCTGCCGAAAGCCGCCATCCTGGCGACGAACACCTCGTCGATTTCGATTACCAAATTGGCCGCCCAAACTCACCGGCCAAAGCAGGTGATCGGGATGCACTTCTTCAATCCCGTCCCGGTGATGACACTGGTAGAGGTGGTGCGCGGCCTGGCCACCGGCGATGAAATCTTTGCGGCCATCCATGCCTTGGCCGTCAAGCTGGGCAAGACGCCGGTCGAGGTCAATGACGCGCCCGGCTTCGTCTCCAACCGCGTGCTGATGCCGCTGATCAACGAAGCAGCTTTTGCTGTGATGGAGGGCGTAGCCACGCCGGAGACCGTCGACCAGGTCTTCAAGCTGGGCATGGCGCATCCCATGGGCCCGCTCGCCCTGGCCGACTTCATCGGCCTCGATGTCTGCGTGGACATTCTGCGCGTTTTGCAGGAAGGCTTCGGCGACCCGAAATATCGCCCTTGCCCCCTGCTGGTGCGCATGGTGGATGCCGGCTGGCTGGGCCGCAAATCAGGACACGGCTTCTACATATACGAACAATAGAGTCCTGATTCAGCAGATCGCGGTAGCAGCGTTTTTCTCCTTACCAAACACAGGCCTATACTTGTTCTTGAAGGCTTCTCATGTGTACCGCGTCTATTAATTCGAAAGGCCAAATCACGATTCCAGCCGAAGTTCGGAAGGACCTCGGACTGAAAGCGGGAGATCGGGTTTGGTTCTTCAAGGGCGAACGCGGCGAATATATTCTCAAGCACAAGACCGGCTCAATCCAGGACGTGAAGGGAATGATTCACTGGACTGGCAAGCCAGTCACTATCGAAGAAATGAACGAGACGATTGCCAAAGGCTGGGCCAGACAGTTGACCTTCGAGGATTGAGAACACTGGTCCGTCCCGCCTTAAACCGGCGGCAATGCATTCACGACGGGCACGCCAGCAGGCGCTTTGAAGCGGAAGGTTTCCGCAGGAACCGGTGCATTGGGCTGCTCGCCGGTAAAGGTGAAGCGGGTCAGTGCACCATCGGGCTCTTCGATCTCAATACCCGTAATCGCCCCGTCTGCAGTCACCGTCAGCGCCAGCCGCGCGACACGTTTTTCCTGTCCCTTGGGCTGACCGGTGAGCGTCAAGCGGCCGCCGGCCGCCGGAGCCAGCGTCAGGTTGGTCAATTCCCTTTCCAGTTGCGTGTGCCCCAGCAGAAAGCGCAGCGGCGAGCGCAGATCGTCCAGCTCCTTGGCGGGAATGCGCTGCACCTGAGAGTCGCCGCGCGAGTAGAACCACGCAAACCTACCATCGAGCAGGAAAAGCTTTCCGGCAGGCGAGCTATACTCCCACTTCATGCGGCCCGGCTTCAAGAGCAACAGCGTACCGCTCTCGGTGCGCCGAATGCCCATGCCCTCGTAGCTTTCGGTGAAGCCGGCCCTGAGCGAATGCAACTGGTTGTAATGGCTATCGACCTTCTGCGCCATGTCGTGCGCGGAGGGCGGGCGCTGTTGAGCACAGAGGATTGTCGAAAGCAGCGTGGCGGCGACTAATAAGCCGCCGCGCATCATGAATCTGCCCGCGCTCATTGGACCAGTTCTGCGCAGTTGACGCCACCCGCGGGATCCTGCTTCAGCACGCCGCCTTCGTCGCTGCAGAAACCCAGATCCCCGGTCTTGCCGACAGCTTCAGGCACCGCTGTAAGCGTGTACCCGTCCACCCGCTCCGAGCCATTCAGCGCATTCTTCGCGCAATTGGTGATGGTAAAGATGTAACCATCCTTGTTGCCCTTGGAAAGTTCATCGGGGAGCATCTCGGAGGCTGTGGACGAAGGCGGCTTACCGGGATCGCCGCCAAGATATTGCAGGTTGCAGGCAAATCCCTTGCTCGGGTAGTTCGTCGAGTACATCATCTCCGCTTGCTGAATAGTCTGCATCGACTTCTTCGCGGAAAGCTCGCGGGAGTGCTTCATGACGCTGCGGTAAGTGGGAAAGCCGATCAGCATCAGGACCGTGATGATCGCCATAACGATCAGCAACTCCATCAATGTGAAGCCGTTAGGCCGCAAAGCGCGGCAAGTACGACAGTTCGAGTTCTTGCGATTCATGGGATTCCAATTCCTTTGGGAGCAGCCGAAACACTCCGGCCCATTCGTGAAAATCCTACAACGTATGGACGCGAAAGGGAAATGAACCGCTCGAAAAAGCAGGGAACAGGGATCAGGGAATAGGGAATAGTTCGCGGAGGTTAGCTTTCAGTAGCCAGTTGGCAAAGCGCAGTTTCCGCGCCGGAGAAACTCAACGAAGCCTTTGAGTCCCACCAAGCCGATGCTGTCCCCTATTCCCTGATCCCTGATCCTTATTCCCTATTCCCTGTTCCCTATTCCCTATTCCCTGTCCTTAGAACCCGTACGAAATGCCGAAGGCCACGCGCGCGCGAATGTTCAGGTTGACCTTGCCGCCAGGCAATGGACCGCCGCCGACATTGTCGGTGATGACCTCGTTGAGCAGCGGATTGTCGATGTAGCCACCCGCGTGCAGAATCCCGGCGTCGACGTTCAGCTTGCGCTTGGCAAACGGAACAATGCGGACGGCGTAAACCTCAGTGGTGGGAATATCGAAGAGCGTTGCCTGCACTTTATAGGGTTTCAAGGTATTCGTGGCCGTGGCCGAGGAGATGTGCTGGGGCTGCTCGGCGATTTCGAAAGCCGGGATGATGGTGCTCTTGGCCGGTCCCTTGATGACAAAGGCTACGGAACCGAGGGCTTTGCCCTCGAAGCCGGGAGCGTTGCCGCCCAGGCCCCACAGCGAGGCGTTGGTGCCGCGCAAGCCGGCGCTCGCCAGAATGGGCAGATTCTTGACCTGCGTGAAGAGCTTGGTGGCTACCACGTAGATGTCGCCGTTGGCGGTCTTCTGTTTGCCGTAAATGGCTTCAGGAGTCGTATCGTCATGGTCAATCAGATATCCGGCAAGATTGTTGATGTTGACACCGATCTTGTCGCCGGTGCGGTAGATGCCGCCCACGGAGATCGCCGGAACCCACTTCTGCTTTCTGTAGCCGTCGGGGATGAGGTTCACCTTGGCGTGCACGATGTCGAAGCCCGAGTCCCACAGCGGAGTAAGCGTCGGTCCGAGCGGTGCCTTGCTGCCGCCGTCCTCGTTGTGAATTTCATGGGTGTAGCCGAACTCGAAGCGCTGGGCGAAGCCTTCAGTCACCGATACGGTGCTGAAGTCGCCGACGATCGGGCCGGCGGCCAGGAAGTGATAGGCGACGGAGGGCTGGCCCAGGCCCTTGGCGGGCGAGGGAGAGACCAGCGCCAGCGGCGTAACAAAGACGCCCGTTGGACCTTCATAGCCCAGGCTCTGCGCCTGCGCTGTGTGAGCGGCAATTGGCAGAGAAATGAGCAGAGCGAGCGCTGCGAGCAGGCTTTTCGGCACTGGCAAATGGAAAATGGATGCAAAGACGCGCATAGCGATTTTCTCCTTGATGAAATCGGGTTGGGAGGAAGAATCGTGCGACGGAAGCATCCCTCTGCAACAGCAAAGCGCGGAGAGCGTCTTATGCCTCTCGTTGTGCGGAGACACAAACAGCTATGCCCAAAGGATTCCAGATGCAGAATGGATTTTCAGTCGCGAAGAAACACTGTTGCTAGAGGCAACAGGGACAACAAGCGAAATGCCAGGCGGCATGAAGCGACTGATTCATGAAAGTGAGTTTATATGATTTTGCCGAAATGTCAAAATCAGAAAATAGAAAACGCATCATCGAATTGATTGGTGATTCAATGGCTTCGTCGCGGCTCTTTCTCAACCCCTCCCGCGCCTTTGTAACTGGGAGCTGAGTTCCCTATTCCCTGTTCCCTAATCCCTGTTCCCTGCTTTTCAACACACCAGCTTAGTCCGTCTCAGCTTGACCCCGTCGAGGCGGCCCAGCAGGGTGACGGCGATGCGTGCGGGATCGAAGAGACGCTGCGCCATCGTCTGCACCTGCGCCGCGTTCACTTCGCCGATGCGAGCGATAATCTCCTCCACGGAGATGAACTCGTGGAAGTACATTTCCTGCCGCGCCAGATTCGCCATGCGCGCGTTCGAGCTCTCCAGGCCCAGCAGGATATTGCCCCGGACCTGGTCCTTGGCGCGGGTCAGCTCCTCCTCGCTCAACAGCTCTTGCTTCAGCTTGCGGAACTCAGCCAGGATCAGGTCCACCACCTCCAGGCCCTTGCCCACCGATGTCCCGGCAAAGACGCTAAGGATTCCGGTGTCGCGATAGGGACTCAGGTCGGAGTAGATTGAGTAGGCCATGCCCCGCTCTTCACGGATTGTCTGGAAGAGGCGGGAGCTCATGCCGCCGCCCAATACCGTATTCAGAATCAGCGTAACGTAGCGGTTTTCGTCGGTGATTTTCGGCGCCGGAACGCCCAGGCAGATCTGCACCTGCTCCAGGGATTTTTTATTGCGGAGCACTATGCGCGCCGAGGATTCGGGCGCCGGCAACTCGTGGAGCGTGGCCCCGGCTGCCAGCGTCGAGAACTTCTGCGCGACTTCTTCCGCAAAGCGATCGTGATCCAGATTCCCGGCCGCGGTAAAGATCATGTTGCCGCCATGAAAGCGGTCGCCATGGTAGTCGAAGAGGCTCTGTTGATCCAGCCTGCGCACTGTCTTCGCGGTGCCCAGAATCGGCCAGCCCAGCGGATGATCCTTCCAGAACGCCTGCATGAACAGTTCGTTGACCAGCAGATCCGGGTTGTCCTCGTCGATCTTGATCTCTTCCAGAATCACGCCGCGCTCGCGTTCGATCTCTGGCGCGGCAAAGACCGGGTTGAGCACCAGGTCGGACAGCACATCCAAGGCGATGGGAACATGGTCGGCCAGCGACTTGACGTTGAAGCAGATGGTCTCCTTGCCGGTGAAGGCGTCCAGGTTCCCGCCAATCGAGTCCATCTCGCGCGCAATCTGCTGCGCGGAGCGGGAGTGTGTGCCTTTGAAGAGCATATGCTCCACAAAATGGGAGATGCCGTTGCTCTCCGCCAGTTCGCAGCGTGAGCCAGATTTAATCCAAACGCCCATAGCCACCGAGCGCATGTACTCCATGCGTTCCGTCAGAACGATCAGGCCGTTCGGCAGCTCGGTGCGGCGAAGATTTCGCTCGTTGGTCATCGTCCCTCGTCTCTTCGATTGTAGGGCAACCCGGGCTTGAGAGGCACTGGCGGCTTTTCGGTGACAAATGCGCGCCAAGGGGAAATGCTCTATCCTGACCCCAGTGATGAACGAAGATCTCAGCCAACTCGTGCGTTTAGACCCTACCGGCCCGACGAGCGAAAGCCGACCTTCTGCACCAAAACAGGTGCTTTTCGGCCTGAATCAGGAAGAGCTGGCGGCTTGCATAGTATCAGCGAGCGAACCTGCCTGGCGCGGCAAGCAGTTAGCGGAAGCCTTGTACCGTCAATGGATTACAGAATTAAGTGAAATCACTACTTTACCCAAGCCGTTGCGCCAGCGGCTCGCCTCCGAAGGCTGGGAGGTTGGGGGACCAAAGATCGTCCAGGTCTTCCAGTCCACCGACGGCACGGAACGCTATCTGGTTGAGGGCGGGAGCCGGGATGACCGCACCGCGGTCGCGGAAACTGTGGAAACCGTCTGGATGCCCGAAGGCGACGACGGCGAATCCGGCGACGGCAGCGATGCGGACAATCCAGAAACTCCGGGTGGCCCAGGTCTTGCTTCTGAGACCTGGGAATCAATCTCCAATGCCGAACGCCGCAGGCATCGCGCCACCCTCTGCATTTCCAGCCAGGTGGGCTGCGCGGTCAACTGCCAGTTCTGCCTCACGGCCAAGCTGGGCTTACAGCGCAACCTCAGCGCCGGTGAGATCGCCGGGCAAGTCTTGGCGGTTTTTGACCGTCACGGCGTCGAGGTGGGCCGGGACCGCGTGAACCTGGTCTTCATGGGCATGGGCGAGCCGTTCCTGAACTACGACAACTTCATGGCGGCGGTGCGCCTGCTCGTCAGCGAGGTCGGCCTGAGTCCGCAGCGCATGACGGTCTCGACCTCCGGCATCGTCCCCGGCATCGAGCGCTTTGCCGC